>Ga0214543_1000311_pt1 | contig 77182 bp, 39 predicted proteins | sample CNSS2metaG_FD_160094 | JGI IMG/M metagenome (GOLD analysis project Ga0214543, IMG submission 160094) | Root nodule microbial communities from cowpea collected in UCLA plant growth center, Los Angeles, California, USA - CNSS2 | ecosystem: Host-associated > Plants > Roots > Nodule | place: USA... | reverse complement strand
TTGTTTATTTCAAATTTTCTTTTTTTTTTTTTTTTTTTTCTGTTGGATGTAAAATAGAAGAACGAAGAAGAGACAGAGAAAAATGTGTTTAGAACATGTATGTGATGCAGTAAATTTTTGAAGTATGTGTTATATTGTAATGCAATTTTCCTTTTGAACCCTCCCATCCCAGAACAAAGATAACCCCAAAAGAGGTATGTGTGTTTAATGCTAATGATGGTGACAAAGATATATTTTTGAAGTATGTGTGAGCATTTGTGAAATTTTGATGCTTTCCCTGTCACAAGATTTATCGAAGAAGCAAAAGTTAACAAGACAAAATTGAAAACACTGTTCAGATGCACAGAACAGGCGAAGCATGCATACGGAAGATGTTGCAGTCTCAATAATGAAGAATTCAAAGGACAGATATTCCCATGTCATTGATCAACAACAACATTATTTGATAAATAACCACATCATAACTTTCGATTCAATATTCAAATTCCAAGTTAGATATCATATTTACGACCAACTTTACTTCGTTACCTACTGCACATGTTTTCTTCAACGACGACACTCACAGCAGGCACATAATAAATACATATAATGCAAATGATTAATTTTAATTGATCAAACTAATATCCTATAACACTACAAAACAGAATTCAAATCTATAAAAAAAAATAGTTATTTAGATCTATGAAAATAAAAATAACGTCTCGAGGCCCAACCCAAAAGATTGCATGTAAAAACATTAATGAAGAAGAGTAAATGAGAATCACGAGAGATCAGAAAATCCAAAGCATCGTGGCAGAACAAGAGCTAAGGAGAGACTACGTGTAATAAAACAGAAGAATAGAAAAACACAAAATTGGATTATGAGATCAGTGATAGGTACCCATCTAAGTGTAGCCTCTGCCACCATATTTGCCCAGTAAATTGGTTTAGTTTTACGTAAACTAAAAACATATTTAAGTAAAAAAATATATATATGAAAGGGATTGATGAAATATATTTAACAAAGGAAATAAATTGCTATGAAAAGATTAAATTTAGAAAAAATTTATGGAGTGGTGTTATGAAAGAAATAGTAGAAGCATAGAAAAGTGTGTGGTGAAGGTCAACTGTGGCGGATCTATGAAAATGAATAGATATTAGAGTGTTGTTGTAGCTGTGTGATTTGACAATTGAAACCTCTTTTTGGCGACGGCTAATGCCAGACCTCATTTCATGCATTTATTCTTTTTTTCTCTTTAATCGTTATTTATATTAATTATTTCTGTTATGTTACGTTGCGTGTGCAACTACAATGCCTTTCTTACGACTTTTTACTAAAAAATTATCTCAACCAAATTTACAATCAATTCAATTGAATTGGTTACATCTTGAATACGTTACTATTATTCTCATATCCAATAAATTTTTATACATATTTTATATTTATTATTTTACTTTTTAGTCCTTTTCTTTCTATATAAATATAAAAATTTAAAGTATCGCTAAAAATGAGTTATGAACCGATGCATATATTGTCAACAAATATATTTTCCTTTCAATATTTTTGTTTCCTCTGACCTTCCAAACCCTCTCCATTCACCATTCAATTTAGGTTAACTCTTTAAAATGATATTTTGAAACAGTTATTTTTTAAGAGATTATATATCAGTTATTTTTTAACACAAATAGGTCAAAACTGTATCAAGTATTTATTTATTTATTTTTAATTCAAGAGAATTAGTGAGTTGGTAAATGAATTCGATATGAATTAAACTCATGTCGTATTATAATGTAATAGACATTGCAATCTACATTGATAATCTAATTAAAAAAAAGTTAATAACTTACATGTTATAAATTAATCCAAGAACTAAATTGTATATTTTTATTTATTTTATATAGGACAACTTCAAACCAAAAAAATTGTATAGTAACCTTGACTGATGTTATAGGATAGAGAGTGAAGCAAGAAACCTTTTCATAAAGGGAAGGACAACTTAATATCTGTTTTGAAAAATAACTCTTTTACAACCACCATTTTCGTAAACAAAACTTTTAAGAATCTACTCTGATAATAAAATTTTATATTTGTATAATAATAAAATATAAATGAAATTTAAAAAATAAAATGACATTATATATAATTGAAGCTCTATACCTTAACAGACAACGGCCAAGAGAGTCACCCAATGCCAAAATTTCATTTGTACCTCCGTTTTTTTCTTCTTACAACTCCAAAAAAAATATTTTTGCCACTCATTTAAATTATATTAAAAACTCCAAACAATTAATCGCCCACTATTTTTTTTTTTTCCTTCCATGAGCACGTCTCATATTTCCTTCCACAAAGAATAAATTTCAAGGAAAAGCCAAATGAAGAATGGATGAAAGCCTAAATAAATTTAACTGTAGTGAACTGATATGAATCGTTTGCTCTGGATTACAAACTTGTGAACTGATATGAATCGTTTGCTCTGGATTACAAACTTGAAAGAGAATAAAACATGAGCGATAACCCCAGCTCTTTTGTCAAATACCTTCCGGATAATCTATTTCTTAAGTTTTTTTCTAAATGTATTTTGGAATGTCAATTTTCGGTCATTTTAAATCAGAGAATATATTTTAGAATGTACATTTCAATCTTTTGAATTATGTAATTCAGAAAGTAGTTTTACATTTAGAAATATGTCTCCATGATACATATTATAGTATGTACATTTATAATACATTTTTGTATGTACATTTCGAAAATTTGAAAATATCTTTTTGAATATGCATTATGGAATATAATTTTTTGTTTTGTTTTGAATTGTATAATTCAAAAATTACTTTTAGATATGAAAATACATCCTAAAATATACATTCTAGAATATATTTTTTAAATAAATTTCAAAATGAATATTCAGATCCAAAAATAATATTCAAATTACATTATCTGGAATTTCATTAAAAAACGATAAATTATACGTTTTTTATATAATACGAATGCATATAATTTGGGTTTTATGAGTATTATAGTGATGCAAGGAAAAGAAAGGAAGGTGCAAGAAGAGAGAGAGCCCTCAACTTCCTTTCAAATTAAAAGAAAAAATATCCTTGAAAGCTTCATAAAAAGTTACAACCTTTTCAGTCATCCTGACCTCAGAGATTGACACATACTATGACCATAACAAATGAAAGAATCTTTGTGCAATTATCACTTCCCGATACCCTTTTATAAAATGCAACAAATTTAAAATGAGATCCTCTCTAACAATATCTCAGAAATATTATCTTTACTACTTATCAGTGTTAAATATTCATTCCTCTCGACTACATAGATTGACACAAAAATTTGTTTTTCATGCACTTTTACATACACAAATAGGCTTTTGTTAAAAATTATGTTAATACAGATTAATAGGTTTTTGTTCTAACCATTTTAATAATTGTTTATTAAAACTTATAATCAAACAGTTATGATATCTCACCTCAAATATATAATATAACTAAAACGCTGAATATTAAAGCCCATCTTAAAAATGAATACGAGCTTAGAATTGCAACCATTATTGGGTCTTATAGTCTGATAAAAAAACATATCCAATAATTTGTATCATTAAAATTATTAAAAAATTAGACCTTATGTTTACTTTTAACTTTTAGGAATGACGTATTTTCTTCATTTTTCATATAATTTTCTGAAACGATCAAATGGAGTTTTATTGTAAACATTTTCCATCCTTGCGTTGCGTTTGAAGAAACCCTAAAATTATAACGAAGCATATATTCCATCTGTTTTTCTGAGTTTTTCCTAACCAGAGCTATTTGACCAGACTGCATTAAAATTAAATAGCATATAAACATATCCTGTGCATTATGCATGAAAGGATGCCAAATTCTCTCCTAGCACTGTCATAAACAACCTAATCTAATTCAAAAAGAGTTCAATCTGATTGAACATCAAAATTCATAGGCTTTGTTTACGCCCAAGTTCTAAATAAACCTCACCTTAACTAGCCTCAATAACCAATTATAACAGTTTTAGAATATAAATAGAGGCATTGTTGAGGGAAATTAAATATTATAGCTTACAACTCTAAGTTGAACATGCATAACAGTTACTTCTACTTGACACAATACCAGAATACATACCAGTCTTCATGTTATTACTACTAGCAATTCTACAGTAAATAGAGATTTTATTAAATTTTAAAGAAATAAATTTTGACCTGAACCGGGACATCCTTAGGTGCCCATTTCACTTTTCCTTTCCCCCTTATGACCTCGAAAAGACTTACATAAAATGCAGTCCAAGGCTGTGTAACCGAGTGGCAAAAACAGTTAATAAAAGGTCTGCAACTGCTTCTTTCCCAACCGGTCCAGGGTTTCCAAATGCGTAATTCAGCTCAATCTTTTCAAATCATATAACGCCTTCGATTATGTTTGCCAAGGTCATAGTTATGTTTGAGATCCAAATAAAATAAAAAAATATGATGAATTAGAGAATTACACACTTTTTACCTTGTAGGAAAAACCGACTTTGCCTAATTGTCAAATATCAATATTTAAAAAAAAAATACATTGCTACTCAATTTTCTTAATAAATTGGAGCATCCCTTGAAGCATTCACATAAAATATTATGGAGACTAAATATTAACAACTTAAATATGCTTTCGAAAAAACCGGTCATCCGCATTCTATGTAAAAATGGACTAACATGAACATGAACTCAACAAAATAAAGGCACACAGAAGAAGCCAATATAACCTAGACAGCCCAGTTATATGCATGTAAAAAAAGCATTCGACCATATCCTTACTTGAATGTTGTAATAACTAGCTATCTACGAAGGAAAAACAACACCATGCTGATTCACATTAGATCAACACAAATACATGAAGGAAAAACGGCAACCTAAAAGCCAATCAAATAATGAAAAAAATAAGCCTTTCAATAAAGGAAATAGGGAAGGTGCAATAACCCACGCAATAATGACATGTGATAGTGAAGAGGGGAACAAAAAAAATTAAACAAAACAAACCAAATAGCACGCACTGTGTAAAAATATTAAAAGAGAATTAGGAGATAAGGATTTGCAAGAAAATTTTACAGATGCATGAAATCTCCATAACTAAACATGATGAGTTGCTAAACTACATGTTTATGACACATAAAAAGGTATCTTCACAAATTAAAAGTAATAAGGTCGAGTGACTAACTCTTACAACATCTTGCGAAAGAATATGCGATCTTTCACAGCCCCGAAGCAGTCAGTGAGTATTTACCTACATGAATTATGGTCAAGGGAACCTTTTAGTCAGTCAGCTAGATATTTCACCATTGCTTCCTTTGAAACTCGAAGAGTCCACAACATTCTGCTTTACACCATGATGCAATGTGGTGTTGCCTGGAACAAATCCGTTGCCAATAAAAGGTTGATCAAATTTCAAATTTGTTGCAGACCCAAGAATGCCACCATACCCCCAAGATCCTACACCACTACCTACTATTCCAATCCTACCCCCGACATACGCAATGTTTGGAACAGCACTAGCATAAGGCACCTGACATGCCTGAGGACCAGCCATCATCGGCCCGTACCAGAAGTTCCTAGAAGCATCAGACGGAATCGCATATCCGTTCCCCCCATACCCACCCATAGGGTACCAACAACCGTAAGCATTAGATCCATAGGCATATACTCCATCACTACCATACCACGGCAAAGGAACAAGACCCGGAAGCATGTTCCTAGGACTGTAAGGAGGAAAACTTTTAGGAACTCCTCTTTCACTCTTACTTCTCAATTTACTAAAACCATCATACCCATGGTTGCCCTCCTTGGGAACAGCCCTCTTGACTTCTACTTGTCTACCATTCAAGTCATGAAAACTTTTCACCATAACGCTTTGAACCGATTCCTCGGAATCAAACGTAATGAACCCAAACCCCCTGGGCCGGTGAGTAACACTGTCCTGCATCACCACAACGTCAGTTATTCGACCAAACCTCTCGAAGTATTGCTTAAACTCCTCCTCAGATATACCAGCAGGTAAACCCCCCACAAAAATCTTTTTAGTCCTAACGTTGGTGTCACTGCTATAATCACAACTACTACTATAGTTAACTCCCCCTCTATGGTGTAACTGGTTTTGGTGTTGCTGTTGTTCACTCCTTGGAATTGCTTTCTTTACTTCTACCTATAGACGACAAGAAAACAGAACTGGTCAAACCAAACAACACATTAACGACATAGAAACACAAACGAAATTCAACTCACGACGGTTTCAGTTTCTTAAAGCTTGAATAAACGAGCGTTTCTGGAAAGAGGGGAAAGGACTAACCGTTCTTCCGAGAATGACATGCGTGTCTTGCAGGGCTTGATCGGCGGCGGAGAGGTCAGAGAAGGTGACGAAGCCGAAACCTCTAGGGCACCGGGTGCTGTGGTCTACGGAGATTGTGGAGTCCAAAACGGTACCGTACTTGGCGAAGTGGAATTTGAGAACATCTTCGGTGGTTTCACGAGAAATGCCCCCTACGAACAGCTTCGCTCTATCGGAATCCATCTTCAAATTCATTCTAGTCTACTGTACACAATCCCTAAATCCCCAATTCAATCACAAAAACCCCTTTCTCTGTTTCCTTTTCTCGCTCCTAACAATCGGACACTAAACTAAACCCCTTTACGTCATTGTCCATTAAATGGATTTTCTTTGTGGGCCCAAAAACCCGTTTTACCTTTTATAAGTCGTCCATATCAAAATACTGGCCCAAGCCCAAACTCTAAACGAACATTGTAAACTAATCTCAAATATACATTCTATCTTTAAACTTTAAGCATGTTCGACATAAACATATTTAATGGAAAACGGGCACTGTAACTAAATTTCAAACCTCATTTTAAATATTCGAAATTCTATAATATCTTTTAGATTTATAAAATTAACCAAATAATTGGACTTAACATTTTTCTTTCTTTCATTAATAAATTTTAATATCACTATTTCTCTGATTTGAATTACAATATCTTTTAAAATATGGCAGAAAGGGTGAATAAATAGAACATTAATTTAATATATAATTAATTTAATATATAATATATACGAATTTGATTACAAATTTTTTTTATCTTATATATAAACATATCCATATCTGATACGAGAGATATTCCGAATATTTCTCCAACTGTTCTTAAATAACAGCTTAGATTTAAAATACTATAAAGCCCTCAGTCATTTTTGATTTTTTCCATCCGCAAATTTTAATCCCGAAGAATACATGACTTAGCCTGTTTACTCTGATTTTCCATTAAATTTTTTATTTACTAATTTTAAATTGAAATACTAATTCTTTTGAATACCAAATATGCCTGAAGACAACATATTTGCTTTTACTAATTTTGTAAAAATATTATTCAATTAAGAGTTGTTCTAACCAAAACGTTTTAAGCCTGTACTCACTTTGACAATGAGATATATCTTAAGGCAATATAATATTACTTTTTAATATACATTTTACATTTTGTTTCAATTTTTATCTCAAATAATTTTGCTTTTATCTTTATCCATATTATTCATTTTGTTTAACAGGCTCTCTCTTCTATAGATTTCTTATTTTTTATGATCATTTACAAAACGTCAAAAATTTGGAAATACAATTGTATGTTCATAAATTATTTATAAAATTATAAATGTGTCTTATATATAAGGCATCCTTTCATCATAAAACTTTCCACAGAAAAGAATATTGGGACATTATGATTTAACAATACTAAGGAGGCATATATACATTCCTATTTGTCAGGTTTGTACAATAAAAAGAAAAATATATATTTTTCTTGTATTTCTATTATAATATTTAGAAATACGAAACGTAACAAAAATAAGGTAATCTTTTTGTAAATTAAAAATGAAAATTATAGATAAAATCTCCATTAATATTTTTTTTCTATTATCTTACCTCATTTTATTTAAATGTCGAACTTCTTTTTTTACTTTTTTCTGCTCCTTCAAATTTATCACCCTCAATTTTTTTTTCAATTGCAAGTTTTATATATTTCTCATGTATGAGCTTTTTATTTTGCTCTTCTTATGACATTATACACGTATATTAAGTGTTAATACACATCATTTTCTGTGTACGAATTATTTTTTCTAATTATTTATGGTGAAAGTAACTTTAAAAATTAAATGTACATCAATACTATACAATAAAGAAAATAAAATATAACGACGGATAACGAATGCAGGACAATTTATTTTAACGGCAATTTTTTTCTGTTCTAGAAATTTAAGCAAAAAATAAATTGTTTACTTTTTCATTCAAAAAGTAAAAGACACATACATTAGAATAAAATAACTGAGAAATATTGAACCAACAAGAAAAATTATTAATATTTTTATTTATAACTTGAAAATAATTCAACTTTCAACCGAATTTCAAAAGAATCACCTGACGAAAAAGATATTTACTTACAAACAATTTAGTTACAAATAATATAATCAAAATATTAAATTTGAGTAACATTCATAGTTGTATAATCAAAATATTAAATTTGAATAATATTCAAAGCAGTATAACCAAAATATTAAATTTGAATATACATAGCTGTATATATTCTTATGTTTCAATAAAAACGATGATTTATACTTTCAAAATTAATTTACCATAAAAAATGATTATGTATACTTATGATAAATCGATAGAGAAAGCATTGATGATACCGCTAAAAATTAATTTAAACAAAATACAGTACAATTTGTTGAAAGGGTTCCTAGGTTATCAAAACACATTTCAATAAAACAATATAAAAAATGTATGGTTAAACACGGCATTACAATCAGAAAGATAAAAACTTCCTGCATAAAAAATCATAGACTATCCAATAAACACAGACCAAAAACTCAGTGTATATTATGAATTGGATCTAATCTAATAATGATATGATACATAACCAAATAAGTTATGTATTAAAACAAAAATTTGATGATCTAAAAGTAATTCCATTACACTTCAAAATCTAATAAAATGAGTTTTTATTGTACTATCGCGGTGTGCGTAACCCATACCTCAATTATTTAAGGTTAGAGCTTTAAACACCACTCAATCAATATAAGGAGTTGGTGAAACACAAAGCACATATATTATCAAAACATGCTCTGCAAATCATTAACCTAACTCCGCAAAAAGTGACTATCAACAAACACACAAATAAGTGAACAAAATCAAACCTTAATTGAGAAACGTATAAAAGGGGCATTGCTCATATTCTATGGGTGTAAACGTGTCTGTCATGCCATGGCGATAGCATTCAGAACGAGGAATTGTTTATAATCATCGCAGTCAACCCCTTAACACTTCTCACAGATAGAAGAAATAAATAACTATCCTACAAAAAAGAGAGACACGAATCTTCTAAGGAAGAGAACACAGCGAAGAATTGAAAATACAAGTTTGCAGAGGCAACGCTAAACGAAGTGAACAAGAACACATGAACAGAAATCACAAGAAACAACCAAAAGAAACTGAGATGCAAAACTACGAATTCTCACGCCGCGATCGGAACGAAGTTGGAGATAACTCTTAATCTGTAAACTGAGAAGTGAGGAATGGGTATTTAAAGCTGATATTGACACGCACTCAAAACCCTAACCATAACGAACCTGCTATCTTTTAGGACTTGATATAACTGAAGCCCAAGTCCAGTACAAAGCGAGCTTTTAACTATTCTCAGTTATGGGCTTCACTTAGTTAGATAACTAAGGTATTACTTTCTGTAATCCCATTTTATTTATTCACCCTCCTTTTCGGAACGGGTTCTCTTGACCCATCAGTCTGAAAAGATCCTTCACACGTTTGAATTTAAGAAATTAGATCTAGTAGATACAGTTGTACATCAGGGTGTCAAAATAATATCATATTTAAAAAAAATATTTATAAAAAATTATGTATCAGTTATTATAATTATTGGCTTCATTTTTAATGCTGGGTGAAATATCAAATTATATATTAGTATTATTTATCTCAATATACATACATATACATCTATTGTAAAATATATTATGATCGTTGTTGTATATTAATTTAATTTTACTAATTTTAACTATCAAAATATTTCGTAAATAAATTGTATATGATATTAATAATAGCTTCTCTGTAGCAAAATTGGTTAATCTGACCTCTTAAATATTTCAAATTCTAATTGAATCAAATTTTGGATTTGTAAAATTAAGTTTACCAAGATTTTAGACCGGTTATGGACGTTAGCAAATTCTCTTTTTTTTTTCTTCAGATAATATCTTATTTTTGAAAGTTAGTTTTCCAAATATTTTTTCTAAAAGGTAATTATTTTAAAAATCAAAGGTTCTTTGTCCTCAACTGCTATAGTTTTAAGCGACATGTTTTCCTTTATTTTTAAATTTTAGTTTAATATTGAAAAACAAAACTTTGTCGCTCCTACAACCTTGGCAACCAAAATTATAAATTGTGGCACAGTCGAAGAGAGCCTAAAGGCTTTTTCCTTTCATCATCGTCATCATTATTTGAAACGAAGTAGTTTTTGTTGGTACATGTGAATCAAAGTGAATCAAATGGTTGTTGAACATTGACAGTTACACCATACCAAACGTAATATTTATGAAGTATGCATTGATAAATAAAAAAATACTATTATATTAAATTTGATATCATCGTCCTAACGTTTCTTCATGGAGCTAGAGCTATATCAATATATAAGATTGCAATATGGCAATGCAATTAACTTCCGAGTATTCACTTCAGGAAAGTACTTTTGACCAACATTGCACACAATCAAGATCCAGATACATGTGGCTATTATCTGCTAACTTACTTTTCTAAATACCATTTTCACAGAAATAACACTTGAAAATACGTACGTTAATATAGCATTTTAAACATTTTCAAAGAGTTTGTTATCATTTAGTTTACTATTATTTTCTACGGTTGCAAGATATTAGATAAACTTTTCTGTCAAATATAGCGTGAAACCCATAATGTTTCTTGCTTGTTTATTTGTATATGAATTAATTAACACAATCTTTACAACAGAATCGGTACTTGTAAATTGATAAATCGAGAAACTCGTGACATACATAAAGCATAATTCCCTTTCAAAAGAGTTGCATTGCATATATAACAGAAACAGCAATAGCAATATCTCATCCACACACACTATGGAGCACACCAGAAACAAATATACCCTTCATAGTGATTGTTACATTGAAAAAAGAGTAAGCATACCCTTTTCATGGGAATCCAAGCCTGGTCTCTGTAAAGTCACATATCAGAAGAATGAGTTAAGGTGCAGTAATATTGTGTTGCAACCTCCTCCATGTTCATCATCTAGGACTGCACATAATAAACAAAATCCAGTTGATGGTCCTAATTTTATTTTTTGTGCTGTTCAATCTTCTTCCGTGAGAAATAGATTGTTTGGATTGGAGAGTCAAACGGAAGATCCTTTTGTTGAAGCTTACAAAAAATGCACAAAAACCCCTGAGGTCTCATTCATGCGTAAACAACCTTGCAAACACACTAAAAGCAGTGGATCTCGACCTAATGTAATGAAGTATATGGATTTTTTTTCTTGTAAGTTTTCCAGCAGCCATGTTATGAGCAGTACTGTTCAATTTCATTGCAAAGGCTTTGAGAGTAACTAACATCTATTAATAAATAAATACTCTAAATTACTGGGCTATTTATTTCTTTCGGTTGTAATGGACCATTTCATGGCTTTATTATTTATGTTTAAGCTGACTTATCCAATATATATATAAAAATTTGGATAAAATATTTACATATTACCTCGGTTAACAAGTTAATACGAGAAAATCCATCGTATAGAGAGAGAAAAAAAAAAGTTCATAATTTATTGTTGAAGTTAGCATAGTGATAAAGGCTTCCCTTTAACCGGTGAAATTTAAATTATTTGATTATAACTTATGGAGAAAAGGTTGGAAACTTGAGTTTGTATGGGTTAAACAATATGAATGGGGCTTTAAGGCTTTGTTCAGACTTGAGGGAAAGTGAGATGATGAATTTGACTGGATTAGAAGAAATGTGTGTGTTTTTTTTAAGAAATTTGAGGGTGAAATTGAGTATATTTAGGAGTAAAATTTGTGAAATTTTGTGAATGATTTAAATGATGTAATAAATAAAAAATAAAATTTTAATATATTAAAATGTAAGATTACAATTTTGCCCATAAAGTTAAAATTAATATCTTTTTATTATTATTATTATTATTAATAATATAACAATAATTATTAATATTATTTTTATCATTATTATTTAATATTGTTATTAATATTATTATTTATTTTATATATATATAACTTGGAATCGGATCCAAGCATCATGCGATTGGATCCAACATCATTGAGATCAATCCAGTTGCATTGGATTGGATCCAACATCATTTTTGTAATGTGAGCGGATTCAAGGACATTATCGTAAAAGCACATTTAATATCCTCAAATTTTCTTGCTTCAAGCGAGATTCAATAAGGTCATCATCCCGATAACCACGCTCTCAAACACTCTTAAATCGACCTAAACACAAACAATTTTTGCATATCCATTCTCTCTAATATCCTCTACACATAAAAACATCTTAAACGAACATACCATACATGTTTGATTTGTTTATAGTTATGTTATTTTTTACTTAATTAATTGAATTTTTCTTTGAAAATAATTATTTTGTATTAATTTTTTTTATTTTAAATGTAATAAAATTTAGAAAAGTAACAAAATTTATTTCACCATAACAAAAATTTATTTGAATCCTAACCCAACAAATGCTTTTGTCATAATTACCTCTAAAAATATATGTGACACAGAAAATACTCTGATACTAGAAAATTAAATAAAATAATTATGTTCCCGTATTCACAAAAATGATTCGAGAGTAATGATGATAAATCTTTTAAAAAAATATTATGGTCATCCATTTAAAATATAATTTTGAAATTTGAAAACGAACCATCTATAACAATATATAAAGGGGATTCCCCTTTTTGTGTCCACATTTCAAATACCAATTTTACCCTTTAAATATAATAATTTATTAAATTTTTAAAAATTGACCGTTATTTTTACAAGTTTTTGATAAAATCGGCTATCTCTGTTTCTTTTCTTCTTCTTTATTTATCAATGGTTATTCTTTCATCTATTAAGATATATTTCACTTACTTATATATTAACTTAATAACATTACAATATTATCACCTACTTATATAATATTACGCATATTTAAAAAATGTATACATACTGGCGCGATAACGTCTGTATTAATATTAGGATTTTTTTATTGTCACCCAACTGTATGTTTTACCCTTAAAATTGACCGAACGAGGAGAAGGAAAGTTTTAGAATAGTATTCATAAAGCTTAAAAATACAAAAGTTTCTTAATTAACTCATACAAGTCATGGTCTGAAAGCAAAAACTAAATGGTTGCAATAATGATTTTGATAACTATGATCTCTTTATACATATCAACACACAATTACTAATGGTCGTTTAAGAATTAATTGAAATATACTAATTGATTCAAGTTTTTTTTTTCCAAACAAATTTATTCAATATTCATAGTGGTGGTAAAAGAATATTTTATTTGACATTTCTTTCTTGTCCTATCTGGAAAATGTGTTCCTATCCTTATACATTTAATGTGAAACATAAACCAACATCTTTGTTTAAATTAGTCAGCATTGTAATTCTGTATTTTATATTTTATTCGACATCAAATATCAATAAAGTATTAACTCTTCCATCATTTATTAATTAAATAATTATTATAAGGTTGAGAAATTTCCATCCAAACACTTAGAAATTTAAGTTTTTAGATGAGAGTATATTTTAGACTCCCTCTGTGCAAGTTAACCATCTTCTTGTCTTATACCGTTCTCAGCGTTACCTTTTTTGACCCGTAAATACTCGGTCTTCTTTTTCTAACTCTACCTTCTCTTCACGTTTAATGCACTTGCTATGAGCTATTACATATATAATGGAATAAATACAAGCCACATAATCAAAGTTTGTTAGAATCATAAACATAAATTAATGTGTAACGTTCTTCCTCTTTCCACAAACTTTATACAACATGGATCAACCAATAACTCATTCTCCGGGAAGAGTACCCTTTTCGTGGGAAAGAAAACCAGGTATACCGAAAGTATCAGTTGCTGAAAGTTTTCAAAGAGAACGCAAGTTTGTGCAGAAGTTACAACCCCCTCCATACACAAGTTTCCAAAGAAACTACGATCATGCTTTGGAAATTCCACTTCCTCCTTGCACTTTTCAGCCTCATTATAAAGACCGGATTCGCATGCAAGACCATGATCCATTTCTTGAGGCTTATAAAAAATGCAGCAAGAGTAGGAAAACTGTGGAGAGGAACAAAAAGCTACAGATTAAAACTAGCATCGAGACGAGGTTAAGGAATAGCATGTCGTTTATCTCTTGCAAACAATCCTGCGTTGTTCGTGACGATCATTTGGTCAGAATCTCTTACTTGCTGCCAAATAATGTACATGAACATTGACCTGTACAATCTTTTTAGTTTAAAGTACAGTAATTCACGTTGTGTTGGGATATTCTCTTTCATCAAAAACCAACTATGTATCATCATCATCAATCAATAAATGTACTATAGGCCAGAACAAAATTACTTATTCAAAAGTTAAATTCACTCCTATACAATTCGGGCAAATTTAGAGAAACTATATCAACATAATTTGCAAGAAAAAAAATGAACTTCTCCATGAATAAAATTTGACTTATTAACAGTTCAATTCACTTGATGATTAATTTGACTCATCTATTAAGTCATTCATATACGCCACCGTTATTCACTTTGTTTCAATAGAAATAATTTTGTTCAAAGAATCGTGGTTTTCTAATTTATTTACAGAATGAGAACTGAAAGTGACTTGTTATATGATTTCCTTTTCCATCCAGAGATACAATTATGTGTTAAAAAAATTTTAACTACCCTATATTAGGGGAACAATGGAAAGTAAAATGGACCACTTCTACTTCTTTATTGTTGAATTACTTAACGGCTTAACCTAGTTGACATGAGAAAAAACTAGCACCAAAATTAGTTAATAATATATTTTACTCTCTTTTCTATAAAGCATGGTATCTATCTTGGATTGGGAAAATTGGTAGGCTCGGGGCTGAGTGCAAAACAGAGGCGGGTTTGAAAGTTCGATTTTTGCGCCCAGTGTTTTTTTCTTTTGTGAGAGTAAAATAATTACTTTATAGAAACTTCACTAATTGGAATGTTTAGATTAGGGTATGTTGACAATTTTATCTTTTTAATAACTTTCTATTAAACAATTTAATTTATGTTTTAATTAAACGACATAATTTAATACTCAGTTATTGAACAGTGAGAACAAAAAGTTGTGTGAGAGTAAAAGTGGGTGCAAAAGTATTTTTATTTGAAATTAGATTGAAGTAAAATGTAGTGAGTTAAAGAGAGTGAGTACTGCATCGCAATCATGTACCAACAAGAGTACTGCATACTGTAGGCTTGCCTCGTATTGTAAATGCGGCGTTGAGCCCACAATGAAGCGAAACCACTTCTTTAATGGAAAGGAGAATGGCTCGATGACAGTGGCCATAGTGGGTGAAGAGATCATCATCACCTTGCCCCCACAAAACAAACTTTAATTCATGTTGGGTGAAAAATGAGCCTGCATAATTCTTTTTTCCCCCCTCCCACCATTCTTGAATTATTTATTACATATTTTTAGGATCATACTTTTAAAACTCTTCATGCAAAATTTATTTAACGTTTTAAATCTCTAACAAAATTCTAGCATTGTGCAGGATTAATAAAAATAAAAATAAAAGTGAGCATACACCATTGCGGGAGTTGAAGATTGCACGTATAATTTTACAATTCCGAAAAACGGCAACGTTTGAGAAGGAGTTACATTTGCAATCGAAATGAATCAGAGTTTTGGAGCAGAGTAAAGTTGAATCATCTCTGCTACAATGTCCTGGGTGAAGCGTTCCAAAAGCGCGTCCGCAATCTCAACGCAAATATGTCTCACTTGAGGCTTAAACTCACCCCATTCATCCAAACTCAGCAAGCTCGTTATTCTGTTTTTCTCATTTGCACCCAATTCCCTTGTCCTCACACATATTATCTTCCCCAACTCTTCACGCCCCCTTGATTCTTTCAAACATTGGTGTTCCCTACACTCTTTTCTCCAAACATTTACACTAATTTCTCTCACACAATAAAACACCACCTGCTTCAGCTTATGCAGAAGAGTTTTAGATTTCAAGACGTGGCAAACGTTTGCGTTTGCCCCAAGAACCTCTCCCAACTCCTTGTTACACTTTTCTCTCTTCGCCGACTGAATCACCGAACTCCACAGTGCCACCGATAACACCGGATCCTCCGTCATTTTCTTCGGCACAAACACACAGCAATTGCTCCTTCTCTCCTCCTTCCCCGAAAAATCCCGCTTCAACGTCGCCTCCTCCGTTACAGAAACTGCTACATTATCACTACATCATTATAAAACTGTTACTTCTAATAAACTAATTTTAAACACACTTTATAACTCCCCACCCAACTTACTTCTTCTCCCACAATCTGCAACAGGGTCTCCTTCTAAGCATCTCTGCTCCTGCTTTTCATTGTCGGTAGTCTGTTGGCTTTGTTCGTAAGAGTAACAAACAAAACTAATCAATACACTATTTTTCATGTTTTCTAAATATAATCACAATTTTACTCCCTAATCGAGTGATAAAAATATGCACCTAAATAACTGAAGTTAAATGCAAAAATGGTACATCAGAATCTGAGCTCATACCTCTGCGGTATTCCAGTATGTGGAGAAAACAAAGCTTTGTTTTTCTGTGGCGACAGCGCGGTTCCGTCTTCATCGGTGTCGGAGCACGAGAGGTACACGGTCGAGTTGGTGGCTGTTGAGAACGAGAAGCGATCCGTGTCTTCGATTGTTTGATCACTGCTTTCGGCTCCACGAGGGACACTATCAAGAACATGTTGGTCTATGATGTGAGATTCCCTGATCAGAATACAGGTAGGGTTGTGGAAAAGAAGCTTCTTGTGTAGAGTAGTGAGAAGTTTGGAAAATTGAAATAGAGGCTCTCTCTTTCTGTTGTTGGCGGATTGTGCAGTGGTTGAGTAACCTCTTTCGAGAAGGTAAAGGTCTAGGATGAAAGGGTCTTGTTGTTCCTTTAGAAATTCTGCGAGTCTTTTCCCTGATTTGGGTTTTGGTGAAGCCATAGAAAGGGATGGGAATGGTGGAGTTGGGTGGGGATATAAGAAGATGCGGATATTAAATGGGGGCGTGATACGGGGCAGAGCAATAAATCTGAATAGACAGCATATCTGACAGAGTTTAGGACAGTGTAGGAGTTTGGGAGTTACGTGATCCCTCCCAATCTCTATGGATGTGTTTTACCTACCTCTTCTTCTGTCACCTGCTTCTTTTCAACTTCAAAATCAACCTCTGCAAATTCCCTATTGCCTCCTCTGCTACACATTTTGAACTCCTATCAACTCTAAGCAATTTAAATAATGAACGTGAATTCCTCATAAATACCCTCCAATGCCTTCTGCCACCCTTTCCTTTTCTTTCATTAATGCCCATGGTTTAAACTTTGAATTTCGAATATCTCATGAATTAAAAGTTTCTAGTTTTTCTATTTAACTACTTGTCGTCTGATGTCGCCTCTGTTTCTTTCTGTAATCTGAAGCCGGATCATCATAGTTGTTAGGATTTAAATTTTCATCTAATTTTTATTTTGGTAATAAAAACTTTTGGTAAAGTCACACTGTAGTTTGACTCTTTTTTCTTCATAATGTTCACACTGATATTTTAGAATATCTTACCATACGGAAAAATTTTAAGACTTTATCTCTTACATTGAATTTAGAGATTAAGTTGGATCCTTTCCAATTGTGTATCACGAAGTTTTCAGTCACCTGAAAAACTGTTTCACTAGAATTACGGGAGGGAAATAAGATCTCGCATTTATGTATACAATAAACTTTGTTTATCTATAAGAATGAAAAATGAGTCACATTTCTCTTCTGTACTATTATTTTCCATAAAAATAATAATATTTTAATTCACTTTTAATTCATCAATTTAATTATTTTTAGATCATTACATTAATTAAAAAAATAGTTTAAAAATTATCAGAGTAATAACATATCGTCATGTTTTTATCATAACAATCGAGTAAATGGAGATTGTTTTAAGATTTATCCATTATGAGTCTAAAGCAAAATGTCCAAAATTCGATATAGGCTCAATTTGATTTCAAGACAAACACTAATCATAGGCTGCAGAGCATACAAATTTCGAGCCTCTCAAGTTGAAAGAATGAAGAGGAAAACTTAAAAGAAAGACAAAAGAACCAAATAACATGTGAAAAGTACATTTTTTGTGTTAAATACCTTAATACAATTTTTTTCTAGATAAAATAATGCTAACCTGTCTTGACCTATGATCTAATTACACAGTCAACCTGACTCATACCCTATTTATTATTTAGGTTTTTGTGTGTCAACTATGAGTTGATAAATTACCCCGTAAAAACCTAAAATAAATATTTTTTTTAAATGCAGTTTAAACTATTATAGAATACATTTAATACAAATTAGATAGTAAATTAAAACTATACTATTAAACACGTATGACTGGAGGTCCGTTAGCAAGTTACAAATAGCAACACGACCTGAAAAAAGAAAAAGTTTGAGACGAATTAAGTCTATATAGTCCAACTCATATTATCGCCCTTTAAAAAACAATAATTTCATAAGCAAAAGTCAATTTAAAAAGAAAATAAAAGTAGAAATTGTCGGTGGCTCGGTGCATCCTTCCAAAATTATTTAATATTAGATGGTCTATACTATTAAATTCTATGAATTATTTTTCATAAAGATAAGTTCGAAATAATTTACTTCGACAAAATTAATTTAAAATTCCATTTATGTTTAAATACAACATTTTAAAGGTGAACTGAGAATACTTTTTACCAACATATAAATGTGATTTTCCAAGTCAACTATATAAATCAATTCTATCTAATGCATTCTTTTTTAGTGCTTCTAAACTCAATTCAATGAAATAAATAAAAAACTTTGCCATGGGAAAAATTATAACAAATTATATTAGTATTTTACCCTGGGTATCATAATTTCAGCATAGTGTAGTGTAATTCCAAGCCAAATTTAAACGCTTTGCAATTCAAAATCAATTCTAAATGTTGCAAGTTTTCGATTGACCCAGAAACACAAATAATTGGGTATTTCGGACTTGGTTTTAGAGACAAGATTTCCACGTAATATATTTGACGACTACGAAGGATTTAATTACAAATATGGTGATTGAAGAGACACGATGCTACCTAACCAAAATTATGAATCATATTTGTGATTCATTATTTTCATATGATCGCTACCCAAACAAGCATTTACTAGTTATTTGCATGTCACACAATATTCTTAATGATTGAAATGTGAGGACACAAAGGGATTAGTTTAATTATCGATAGGTATTACTTACCTTTCTAACGCTTTTGTAATTTGTGAGAATAATATCGTGAAAAAGACAAATGGTACGAAACAAAATACTCTATGGGAAAAGATCCATAAAAAGTAAAGCAATTAATGGTGGGAACATAAAAAAGTTAGATGACAAATGCAATCGAAATGACATTTTTGTTTAATTAAACAACTCTCACTTATATGCGAATTAGGTTTGATTATACACGACACCATGATTAAAGGCGACACGATTATTATTAAAGCTGTATTGGCGCATTTTCTAGAACCAATACAACATTTTAATTGAGGGTCTATGCAACCTTTGTTTATCTTTCCATGTCTAATAATTGCAAATATTTTTTCACAGAAAAAAAAAATCATGTTTATTGTGTAAATGTTATTTAAAGATAAAAATGTATTTTCTGAAACGTTTATTAACAAATTTGATACCGGTAATTGTTTTCAAATAGTCTTCCTTTTCAAGTGCATTTACGTTTTTTCATTAAAGATATAAATAACATTAGCTACTATTCTTCATTGCATCAACTACTCAGGTATCGTATAAGTGTGTGTAAGTGTTAACATAGAAAAAAGGACAATCAATTTAATTAGATATAAAATTATGACACCGTATTTATTACTGGTTAATTAGTGATATATTTAAGGTTTCTTTTTTAACACCGCTTGAACCCGGAACCAAATAGAGCAACATTAAATTTTATATAAGAATTATATTTGTTATGTTCTCTATTGTTGAGTTCAAGTTATAAGTTCTGATAGAAGATAAATTAATAATGTCGCTTACAAATTAGGTATAGAGTCAAAAGTCTATGCTAATGACCACATGTTTTAATATCATGTTTTTATTGTATTTATTTTATCATGTTGAATTAAATTAAACAAGTTACTTTTAAAAAAATATATATTTTTTCATCAAATTATTTTAAAGACATTTAAAGGAATTTATAAGCTATTAAATCAAACGCACTTTAGATCTTAAACCGCAACTCAAATAGAAAAAAGTAAATCAAATTTAATTAAATTAGTAAATAATGTTTTCAATTGTTACTAATTTAAAAAAAAACAATGAAAAAATAAACTTTCAGTTAAATTAGGTTCGTGGGCCGAAATACGGGTCTGGAAAAATAGGCTTCTCCCTCAAGGCCATTTATTCCTGCACCTCCCTTTTTCTTCCTGCACCCCTATAAAATTTGTAATCCTCAAAATGCTCTTTTATTATCATTGTTAAGAGTCGTTTAAATATCTTAATATCAATATTATAATTCGTTCATACGTTAATTTCAGATAAATAGAGTATCAATCACTAATATGAATAATTTCACCTAATAAACATTAAAAATATTACGTTGATATTTTAAAATTTTTTATAATCATTTCAAAATTTCAAAATTAATAGTCATCATTGTATTACAAAAGAACAATACATAAATATCCAATAAAGAATTCAAATTCTGTTTAGAAATTATTTATATAAATATTTTATATTTATTGTATAGATTCGGTGTATAGTATTTATTAGTAAAAATATTCCTTTAATATTATTAAGAGCCATTTAAATATGATATATATTTTTGAAATTCATTACATATTGCATAATCTAAAATTTATTTTGTGTAAAAATACATTCGGCATTCAGGAAAGAACCTTAATGATTAATGAGGGGTAATCCCATGTTATCATGTTTTATGGGGGTGCAGGAAGAAAAAAGGAGGATACAGGAAGAAACTGCCCTCCCTCAACCAAAACACAAAAGTATGGTCTGACGTCGTATTTTGGTGTAAGGAGTGAAGAAAGAGAAAATCGTGTTCAGAAAGAAATTCCCCTCCTCAACCGAAACATAAAAGTATGGGCTCTCGTTGAATTTTGGTGCTATCTTCCCATTTGTTCATTTTTAAGGATATAACATTGATGAATGTACTTGAGTTATCGTAGACTTAAAAACACGACTAGAGTTATTAAATAAATTAATTTATATAACATAATGTGTATTGCGGTCCATAATTTCTTTAAATTAGACTTATTTACATTTTTTTATTAGTTTAGAAAATAATCTACGTACAATAAAATTTTACATTCATATTTGTTAAGAATCAGAGTATAAATCTAAGTCTCACATTGGTTAGAAATGAGAAAGTAGAGCACTGTATAAGGATAAAAATCTATAAACTTATTGTCTTAAGATTTTGAGTTGAGAGTGGTGTCAATATCTTATAAGATTGGACTTAGATTTCATTAGTATTATATCTCCCAAGTGAAACTTCCTCTATAAATCCAGGAACATTTCAATCAAGAATTATAATAATAATTTCTTTATGGTGATTATTTTAGAAGTACGTATCATAATTATTTTTTGTATGGCTAACATTTTAAAAGTGTTTTATCAATATATTATACAACTAATGTTTGTTTGTTTTTTTTTTAGGCGTTATAATGAGAAGGTTCCAATTTGAGCTTTAGGCAATTTGAAATTTCTTCGAGTTTAAAAGTGTAAAACTAGCAAATTAATCGCATGCGCGCTTTCACTTTCGGAAAGTACGCACGCGTAAATTCAGCCCACACCAATATGAAAAAAATTACATTAGAAATATTAGAAGGTTTTTGATTTATACATTTTTCTCTTTATTATATCATGATATGTCTTTTATTTTTTAACATGAGTTAATTAAATGATATTGTTTTAACCTTAACAAAATATCTAACAACACTTTAAAATATTTTTTATAATTTTAATCTATATTTACAATTTTCAAACAGTAAGTATATAATGAGAAAGCTACGAATTACTATTAAAACCATATTCTATTAATTTTAAGTTCTTTATTATACTTATAAATTTTAAACCTCCGTATTTTAATTTTACTTTTCAATACTAAAATAGTATTCTCATAAATATTCTTAAATCAATTCACGTAGGATACTCCTAATAACTAAACTAAAATGAATGCTATAATAGGTTCGTTGTCTACAAAAATCAATCACTTATAACAAATCATGTTTAACATTTGAATTTGTCTGCCTATAATAATTTACGTTTAAATGTATTTTTTTTTCCTGAAATACAGTCATATTTGTTTTGTTTCTAAGAAAAAAATATTTCACTATTATTGCCGGAGGGATTTTTCTTTCACTAGAGCAGAGTTAATACACAATCATGGATTGGTTATTTAATAATAAATATAATGTCTTAATGAAGCTTTTATGAGGTTAAAGCAATCTTACAAATCATTGTCAATGTCTTTAATCCGCGTTATTAGGTCAAAAGATAGCATTGCTTTTTATCTAAACCTTTCGACTAAACAAGTGTCTGGTTATCTCTAAGAACTTGCCTTTGAAGAAAGTGGAATAAACACAAGGCAATTTATTTTGGTGAGATTATCTTTTGAATATTCTTATTAAAAAATATAAATACCCGTGGTTTTACAAATCGTAACACATTTTCATATTTTCGAAATATTAAAAACCTTTACTGTCAATACTATAAAATATTAGAAATAGAAAGTGATAAAAAATAACATATTTTTTCCTTTATCTCATATAACTTTGTTAGATCAAGTTAAAGAATTGTCTAACAAAGACAACACTACATTTTTCTGTGGACAAAATTAAAAGTTATTGAATATGATAGCATAAAAAATTGAATGGAAGCAATTATCCCCAATGATAGAAGGATCATGTGGCACTAAGCATGGTCAACCAGCAAAAGAGAGCACCAATAGAATAACACTTGTTGATCTTGTTATGGCCAATTGGGTTTCTACTAATATTTATTTATTTTCTTTGAACAAAGTTTGTGTGGTGATTCTTTGAGGATTTGATGGGGGCTACAAATCCCAAATGCAAGATGGTTCCTTTGCACTTGGACAAAAAAAGCAACCCGTAGGTTAGAACTTAACCTAATGGAGATGATCCTGGTTAAATGCATAATAAGGCTCAAAAGTTTTTTGATATTGTCTACTAATAATGCCTTATTATAAACTCACATTTTTATAGATACGTTTTTTAATGAGAGAATTGACATGTTAATGTGAATATACAAGTTTCTATTCTATAACCAATGGATGAATTATCATCTCAATACACCGAAAGTGCCGAAAGTAAAATGACGGTTTTTATTTGATTTCATTCATTAATTCATTCGAAAAAAATTCATACTTGTCTGTTTAAAAGTTGAAGACAATATCAGTTAGTAATTTTTTAATTATGTTTATATATGGTCCTTTTATATCTTTGCAAAATTTTAATGTTATAAATTTGCTTATAAAAGATATCACTAATTAAATGATTAATTTGTTTTAAAACCATATTCCTTGTTATATTAAAAGAAATTGTATGGTGTAATGCAGTGGCCTTTTAGTTTCAAAATGCAATTAAATAAAGTCTTTTTTAACATAAAAAGAAAAATATGAAACTGTGGAAAATATTGAAAGAAAAAAGAAATTATTTTGTCAGAAGACACTTTTGAGAAGTTTTTCTAACAAATATTAATGGTGTCCAACCACGTGCTTCTATAAAAAATTTAAAAAATCTCAGTACAATCACAATCATATAGAAATGTTAACATAATCTATTTTGTAACTTATTTTAAGTTACATTTCAAATTTTAATAATTTTAATTTCAACTCTCATCAGATAATAATATTATCTATTATATATGGATAACAACTTTTGTAACGATTATATCCTTACTTATATACTTAATACTAACAATTTATTTTATAATTTTAACTAAATCGACTGATGATTCTTACCTTACGCATTTAAATGATATATACGTGATCTGAAAATTTTAATTAGTAATGTCAAAAAAAATTCATATAATTAGATATCTGGAAATAAAATTCGTAATGGATTGAAAATGTATATTATAAATGAAAATTTGCAGGTAATAGATATGAATATTTTTTATATTCGTATGTTAATTAGACGAGTACGAGTATCACAATATCCATACTCGTAGATATTTGTGCCCTCAATACTCTAATTTAAATTAAAAAAAAACATAATTAAAATATTAACACATTAATTTTTTAATGAATTATTTAGACTTTGTTTAAAATTCATGAATATTATAATATTTTATTTAAAATATTTAAAATATGTTATTAAATATTTTAATTTTTTTTATTATCTACAAATACTCATAAATATAAAAAATATATATGAATACCAGTATAATAAATATTCGTATAAATATAAAAATGGGATAAATATTTATCCCATAAAATATGAAAAAATTACTATTTTCGTTGACATCCCTCATCTAACATCACATCCGGACATGAAACTATAAATATTTATATGCAGAAATGTAATATTTAAGTTTTAAAATAAAATTAAATGCAAACACATAATCCCTAATATTGTTTTGATAGATATTGTCACAGTGTACTTTATTTTTAAAAAAAATGTACCAACAATTAGGTTTTGTATGTATGTTTTTAAATTTCTTTTAATTTTTTACAATTTTAAAAAATTTAACTTAATTATTATAATTAAATATTATTAGTATTAAAAGATTGCTTTTTATTCTAATGATCTAATATTCGAATTACTTTTTATTTTAAGATTCCTGTAAATTATTTTATCAAGCAAATGGTCTTATACTTTTGTTGTCTTTCCATTACATCACAGGTGTCATCTGTAACTTTCTTTCTTCTCTCACTTGGGCGAATATACCATAAAAAAGACACTTTTATTGTTTATTTTATTAACTCATGTCACATCGCTGCTACAAAAAGTACTTTTCGTCACATGATTAGAAACAATCGTTCACGTGTAGGTCCTATGTATGACCTCACAACCTCAAGTGTTTCGCCACTTGTTTCTCTGTTACACGAAGGAATGAAGAAGATTATGCAGAAAGACACAAAAACTAATACTAAGAAACAAGATGCATGGATTCCTTCCATTTGCCAATAGCTACCATATTTACATTACGAGATTGAGACTTTCTTGATACCGACATTACATAATTCCACCATGATGATTTTCACCACTCGCTAATGCTACACAGATTTACAAAACAAAACCTCCCAAAAGATAAAAAGGAAACAACATGATAAAAAAGTAGACATTCAAAAACCTACATCGTACTTCCAACAACCTGGGGCTTCTTTCACCCACCACACTGCACGTACGTAACCATGTTTTCCTCTTCTAGACCTAGAAATTGAGCCAAAAAAACATAAAGAATACCACATTCTAGGGCATTCATTACTTTTTTTCCCTACCTCGGTGCACCAACCAACAATTTTCGATGGTTGAATGCGTGAAGTGAATGAGAACTTTATTCTATAGCTATATATATATGTAGCTGGTAACATAGAGAAGTTTAATATGAAAGTTATATATGAAGTGTGAATGGTTTTTACGATGAAGGGTTTTGTAATATATTATTAATGTGAAAGGATGGAGCCTAAAATAAGATCCCACAGAGATCCGAAAGAGTGGCCATAAGCGCAATAGCTTCGGATTTAAGATGATCGTTATGTAGGGATAGAAGGAGGTGTTGGTGCATGGTCGAGGCGACTCGGTTTTTGAGAAACCGGTTTTGGATTCTCAACCGGTTCAGTTGGCTCGAGAGGTTCTCAAGATGCTTCTTCTTTCTGTAGCGGGACCTTCGGGCCGATTCCCGGTTCGATTGCATGCGTCTCAGCTTTCTTTCCTCGGACGAGTAAACCGTCCGGTTCGATCCCTGCGAACCGGATGCCAGGCTGGGCCGGTCTCTGGATTTGTTTATGAGAGAAAACAGGTCTTCTATTTCACTTTGGGTGAGCATGGTTTGGTGAACCGGAGAAGATGGGAACTGAACCGCTTCGTGGAGCAACATGGGTTAGAAGAGGAAAACAAGAAAGAGAGAAAAGAAACCGGGAAATTCAAAAGAGTGAACCGGACGGAGGAAGGAAGGGGAAAAGGGAGGAATGGAAGCATAGGAGAGGGGTATTTGAAGGAGTGGAAAAGGAAACTGTGGGGCCCATTGGTGCAAAAGATTCTGGAAAACAACCGTCACAAAAAATATTAATAATTTTTTAATGAACGTAAGTAGGTTTTGATGCTAACCTTTCAAAAAAGTGATTAGTTGATCAATATAATTAGGGTTTTTTATGCTATTTTTTTTTTTTTGACTCGGAAAAATAAAAACTGCGGAGAGAACCAATTGATTGAAACTTTAGTGTGTGGGGTGGGTGGTGGAGATTCAGATGGGGTAACCTTTTTGCTAAGGTAACAAAATGAAGATGTTGTTTGAAGAGATTAGCTTTATCTTAATGACGAAGGATCAAACAAAAACATATAAACAACAAACTTGATTAGAAAGCTGCCCAACACCAAAATTACACGTTAATTTTAATTAGAAAGCGTTTTTTAAATAATATATCTTAAAAACACGAAATCATGTAATAAAAAATAATATTGAAATGTGGAGTAAGTTCACTATTTGCGAGAAAAGAAAGTCCGGTATTGGTCTACGTAGCTTTTTTTTTTTTTTTAAATGCCAAACCCACGTATCCATTGGTCAGTTACAGGCTACAATCACTTTGAGTTTACACTAACAAAACTTAAATTCAGAAGTGTTATACATTTATAACGTTTAAATCTGTGTAAAGTGTGATACACACATGTAAAAGTGGAGATGAAAAGTACAAAAAGTGGAGAAGGAAGAAACGGAACCAATCTTATTACTTTATGATAGTAAAACTATTTGATATTGGTGGATTGACTGTGGAAATAATTTTATACCATGAATACACAAAGCACATTGTGGCACCATTTTAAAAGTTAACAGCTTGAAAGCTTTAGTTATCATGATAACATATTGAATAATTTGGAAAAGGGTTCCCGAGATATAGTGTAAACGACCAATGGAATCTCTAGAAAAAAAAAGTGACCTACTCGTATATAACAAGTAACAGTGTTGTGAAGATGAGAGGGATGTAAATAAAAGAAAGTGTGTGGGGGTGAAAATAAAAAGTAGATAATAAAAAGGGAAAGAAAAATGGAGATTGTGTATTTGTGTATGTAAAATGTAAGTAGTTTTGGCATTAGTGTTTGGAAAGTAATATGATGGAGATTGCTATATATGTATGAGTTGATGTGTGAGTTTTTGTTACAGAATATTCTTGGGTAGTTTTCTTAGTTGAGTATATGGGGCAATTTTGTCGTGGTTGGTAGTTGGTTCCCTTGGACTATTAGCAAATAATAAAGCAGTTTGAGTGGGGGATAACATGCAATCACTTGGGTTGCCATTTTAGTTAAGCTTGATTAATTAAATGAAGGGAAAAGATAATGAAGCAATCGCTTTTTTTAGCTTGGTAAAGTAGCTTGCATGTGCATCAATGCAAGTAAATGTAATGGAAAGAAGAATAGTACAATTTAGGTGCTTCTCCTTTATCTGTTGCAATTGCAAGGTTTTCTTTTTCGCTTAACCTTGTGGCCGCAATAACATTACAATAAACACACTGCATTTCATATACTTAACCACTTAGCTTTTGCTTCTTTAGACAATAGGGAACAGATCTCCAACACACAGGGAATGGCCAAAGGAGAACCCTAATCTCATCCCTCGTGTAAAGTTTCATATTATTTTTAATTTTTTGGAATTTCTCAATTTAGAGAAATTTTAAAGAAAAAATTACGTAGAGTTTTGGAGTCTTTTTTTGATAATGATGAAATGTTGTCGTAGTTGGATCTTTATCGATAGAATAATCCGATTTGGGGAGAAATTAATTACATATATTTGAAGGGTGCGGCATTATGTGGTCAATAAAAGTACAATTATTCATAACACTAAGATAAGTGAGTGAAACGCGTGGTGTATGATGACGAAAGGAATGCAATAACAATGAACTTAGTCATGGCAATGCATTCTATCATTTGCATGAGATGCTGAAGACAAAAAATAGCACTATCAAATTGACTTGAAAAATCAAATTTAAATTGAAGATCATACACGTGAAGTTTGTGATACAACAATATTCAGATACTCTGAATAAATCCGATGCCCATAGTAGACTACTATATTGTATGATTGATCGCATGATGGACACACATTGCAATTTTATTTTAGCCAATTACGTAATCTGGTTACAAGTCAATGGTTTCGTGAGAATTTTTTTAAGAAAACATTTATTTTTCTAAAAACATATACGCTTTTCGAATCATGTTTTTACTTGTTAAGCCCATAATGTCCAATATTTAATATTTACTTTCAAATTAATTTCTTTCTCTTCATAGAAAAACATTCAGTTTTCCATCTAGATACATTAATAATATACATTAAAATTTTCAAGAATACAAAAATAATTTATTTCCACCATGATATTTGACAAAAATAAAAAATAATAATTTAGGTAGCAAGCCTATGAGTGATAATAGAGTACTCACAAGTAGATTAATTTAGGAGACACTTCTCACAATCATGTGATATACAAAATAACAAGCAATAATCTGTCAAAGTAGAAAATAAATTATGACTTATTACTGTTATTATTTTCTGAATCTTCAAGCCGTAACTTTCATCCCCTTGAAAATATTTGATAAAAAAACTTAAAGAAATCAAACAACAGTTTCATATAATTTTTCGCAACTACTAATGACAATATAGTAAAATAACTTGAATAGCCCAATGCATTAATAGAGCTAGAGAATAAACATAATTGAAGTTGTATCTTCCCGCGTACTTTTAAATGCGATTATATCATACTGTGACAGAAACATAGATTAGAAAAACAAACATAAGGACGTCCATTATGATCTATCTATTGAAGTAAGCAAATGACTTTCATGTCCTTTTATGTTGTTTAATATTGCCATAATACGGAAAACTTTCAAATTCTCTATCAGTTAAAAATTAGATAATGTAGTGAACTTGTCGAAAACAAAATATATTAATAATAATTTTAAAATGTATTAATTCTCAAAAACGAGCTGATGGATTATTTATGTAGCTGTTAAAAAAAGAAAGAAAGAGACAAATAGGGTCTATTTTAAGATTTAATATGTGATTGAAAACGTTAGCACTTACACTGATGGATGAGGTTATTCATGAAAATTAACCAAAGAAGAATGCATACTTTTTCATAAATAAACCCATACATTAAAAGTCCCGTTTTTAGTGGCAATCGCTGTATGAGTGCAGTGGAGCTTTGACCAGAGACCATTTTCTTTCACCTTTTATCTCTCGTGGAATCTGTTAAGAGATATAAGTAACTTTAAAATGATTAAAATAATGCATTAGTCGGGAAGAACCTACCCTAGTAACTGAAAATATAAAAATTACAATAATCCAACATATACACCAACTAACATAGATTTATAACGCAGATGCAACAAAGGGATGCTCAACCCAACACCAAATATGCACATTTCTGAGTATGCACGTGTACGACATGCACCAAAGACAACTCTGTCAGAAGATAAACGAATTTCATGTCTAAAAGAATAGTGTGCCTGCAGATATCTCCTTTTGGATTTTCTTTGCGCCCACAGAAACATCCGATGATCACATGTTAACTGTTGGAGCTCCCTAATTTCACAATCAAACTTACAATAATCAGTTACTAATCACTGAAATAAAATCGAATGAGAACAAAAACATGCCATTTCATTTAACCCTAACTGATAAACACAAAAACTCACCTTAAACAGAAGATCATACGCAATATATTCCCAGGGCAATGATATGGACATTAAGCTGCACTTCAGAGGTATCAAATCATCAAAATTTGAGTTAGAGGCAGAGGCCGCTGCATAAGCATGCTTTGCTGCTACTGATGCAGCGGAAGCTGCTCTGCGGACAATCACGCCAAGCCCGAACCCTTTCTTTGATATAACTGGAGAAAATGGGCCTGAATCCTCGTGGCTTTGATCTGACATTGCAACGGAGAGATTCCATTTCAGTGATCCTTATATCTATCTTTTAATTGATAAGATTGGAACATACACAAGCTTCACAACATGTTTGGCTAGAATAGTAAAACTAAGAAACAGTATTGCCGTGAGGCTTTGTTCTTTAACTCTATAAACACTGTAGAAGCACTTGCTATCCTGATAGAAACAAATTTAATACAGAATCATATAAATTAAAACAAACAATAATATGTTAAACATGTTTCAATCCGAAGAATACTATTCAGACTTTATAAATATCTTATTAAGTCTTGTAATATAGGAATCCTGTAAGGTAAAAAAATCATAGCATGTCAAATACCAACGAAAATTTTGGAAATCCAGGCATAAAGTGGTTTCTTTTACCTGCAACACCAGAAACAGCTACTTCAACCTCCCCTCTGCCTCCAGGACCTTTCATGTAAATCCTATCTGTTTTTCCAGAAGAAAGGCCCACGGATAAAAGGCTCCCAAATCGGGACCTGCCACCTGCTGTATGTACATGGTATGTGGCACCTATTAGCTTATGTACAACATAATGAGCTTGTGGAATTTCCAGTATGAAGGAAGTGAAATGTTGCTTTAGCAAGAGGGAAAAGTCTCGTTAAAATAAGAGAAAAAGAAAATGCTACTTAAGATTAAATCTATTAAACTGCTCTACATATGAAAATTTCTGTAAATAGAATTTATGAAATATCATAATATGGTTGGGCACTGCTTTTTCAGCAAGGATGAATAAAATTACCCAACCATGGTTAATGGATTTGTAAAAGATCAAGAGATTCAAAATAACATTGACACATCAAGTGAAGGGAAGGAATTTGTCCACATCCACATATCTGGTAAAATACTATGGTGACAATATGTTAAATGTTCAAAAATACATCCCCAAACATTATACCATCATAAGCATCTCGAACCATTTGATAGCTGACAAATCCAGAGAAAAGGGTAAGCTGCAAATCGGAGATATCAGAACATCAGAATGTTTTAGTAAATTAAGAAGTTCTGCATAAGTTTTGTTTGTTGGCATACCCATTGAATAATTTAAGTACATACTTGAAGAATTAGATTGAGAATGTTGAAAAAAAAAAACTTGGTTCATCAATAAAAAAGGCACATTGCAGTGGTTAGATAAATTATAATTTCCATTTACTTCCCTATTTATAGGATATAGAGAGCATATCTGAAGAAATCACACTCCTATATGAAAGCCCATTAGGATCTAACATTCTAGCATGCATTTCAGGTATGGTCTTATTGTGTTGAACTTAGCTGTTCTGTCAAAGTGAGTCCTGCAAACAAATTCTTTACAAACAATTTGCTGCATCTTATAAACATAGGGAAGTGGTATGAATAGTTTCATCTTATAATGTTCATGCTATAATCAGCGAAGTGTAAAGACTATTCACATTCCAATTACATAAATTACAAGCACTATCTTTTTTAGCCCTGGCATCTGCCAAAAGTGACAAATGTTCCAGCTGCATATTTCATCATTAACATCAAAGCATGTAGAAGGAACATACAGTCCATATTATGCAGTATTTAAATAAAACAAAAAAAAATATTAATAGAATGAAATGAGCAGATTATCAAAATCTGGAAGGAAAATAAATTTCAGATATAGTAACGAAGAAGTAATTAAACCTTTGTATCCTTTTTCTTTGCAGATCTAGTATGGACTTCCAAAGAGGAGCTATTACTACAATCATTTGACACCTTCTCACTTGGAAATGCTGCCCCATCATGTGCGTTTAGAACTACACAATAGCAATGATCTTTTTCAGTCAAAACCTGCGGGGAAACAAAATCACCAAGATTTCATGAAGTCATCACAATGAGAATGCATAATGCATTCAATAATGTCTACTCTTGATATGGGGCAAGTCAAGAACAATCAACCAGGAGAAAGCATTCGTACAGAAAATAAATACAACATGACAATGTGAATTAAGAATTTAAATTAATATCAATCAAAATTCAGCTCTTGACTGAAACACATAAGCATTAAACAGTTAACAAGATCAACCATTAATCTGTAACTAGTATACATTTTTGTAAATGGATGTGGAAATTTCACAAGTAAATAAAAGCGTGGAGCATTTCAAGGTAACCTTATTTTTCCACACATACCCGTTTTGCAATATGAAACAAACAATATAAAGCAGGGCATATTTACAAAATATCACCTTAACTAGAAAATGTAAACCACAACATATGTTGAATAAGTATAAACATTTCATACATGAAAGTGTAATTAAAAACGTAAAACTTACTAAAGTGATTTATTACCACAGCATCAAAAGTAGAGTCAAAATCATCAATTGCAAAACATATATCTGGATAAGCAGGAGTTGTTTCCACTTCCTATACACATCAATGTCGGTGTCATTGTCAATAAAGTAGAAAGTATCCAAAAACAACAGTATTCATTCTTTTAAATATGAATATATAAAAGAAAAAGATAGGTATACTTGCCTTTTTAGAGTCCAATTGAAAATTTACACGACTTGGGGATGCATAAACAGTCTTCACAACCTGAGAAAGTACAAAGGGCGTCATTGCCAAATCAGAGGATATGATGTTTATTTACATTTAGAGTTTTATACATTTTAAACTTACAACACACCAATGTTGACCATATAATACTGAGAAAAAAACCGCATTGGCTTAAAGTTTCACAGAAAGGGATCCTCCAGTCCAAAATTGTGAACAAATCCTTATTGACAAATAAATTTAAACAACACCAACAATAGGTTGACCATGGGGAAGAACAAAACAATCACTGTTGCAGAAAACAGAGTTCTCAAATCTATAGCCATTTCAAAGGGCCAAAAATAGTTTAATATAGAAGTTGAATGAGATAACAATATAGGAGGGAATATTACCAACTACTGGGAAGGAGTTGAATTAAATTTACAGTTTATGACATATAGGAATGGTTGAGGACTACGGTTCCAGGCAGTCCTTGATCAAAATGTCAAGAAAGTATAAATCAAAATTTTAAACAGACATAAAAGGAGGATATATTAACCTCAAAGTAACAGAAATTTAGAAATCACTCACAGTACCACACTTCCGTATTTGAAGCCATGAAAACTGAAATTCATCATCATAGAATAACAGTACAACCCGGAATTGTGCAAAGGTATTTGTGACATTCCCAATGGGTCCTCTTACGGCAATTAATCAACAAAAAATGAAAAAATTGAAACAGCTAGAAAGTTAGGACTAAAATATTTGGTGTCGTTTGGGGTGAGCCTGAATAAGCCCAGAAGAAATAGACCTTCAGAAAAGAAACTACAGATCCAATACATGCAAAAGCAGTAGCTTGAAGATGGAAAATATTCATCATCATCCCATCAAAACGGGACTTAGGGTTGATAATTCTTCCGTTTTCTCTGAACCTTAAATTGATATATATCACAAGATTTGTAAATTTATTTTTGACCTATGAATATTAGATAACACAAAAGGAGAGAGGAAAACAAATAAAAAAAATGAAGTGTGGACAATGGAAATGGGAAAGAGATTCATTATACACATACCTTGTATATAGGGGATAAAGGTGTATCCTCCCCAGCTCGATGATTAAGAAGATCCTGGTGACTAGAGAAATAGATAACTCAAATCAGATTGCCTAGATCAATGCTTGTGGGGAACATATGAACAATAACCCTAAATTGTAAGGATTTATAAAGTTTATGCAAACAGTTTATTGGCCTAAAAACATGATTTTTGATAATGCAAACACTTTATGACTCTTCGTTAAAGTTAGAGAATGTTTCAATCAGAATTTGCAAGTTACTCTAATAAGTACAACTAAAAATATGATGCTGAAACAAAAATATGGAAAAAATAAAAACTGTTGAAACTGAAATGAGCTTTGGTATTTGGCATAAAAGAAATCTTGCTGGTGATAAATGACCAAATGACAGTGCAATCATACAAGTCATCTATCTTGGAAATATTTAAGGAAACAAGAGATCGGTTCTTTGGAGACTCTTCAAAACAAATCAACTGATGCATGCATACGACCTTGGTACAAAGTAGATAAATTTAAGAGGCAACCTGAATGGTTTAGAAATCATCTAAAAGATTAGCCATGGTGAAACACAATGGTGGAAACAAAATTAAGGAAAGAGGATCATTACCTGCAAATTGCAACAGTTACACTGAATGATGTATGGGCAATTAAATTCAAGTAAAATGATCGCCTCCAGTCCACATCTATAGAAGTTTCATCAACTAAGTCGTGCAACTGGTTGAGAAAAAGTGAACAAAATTATTTGGCATCACAATGGTTGGACTACCAAATCCTACGTCCAAAAGAGTTATCAAATAAAACATATGGATTTTAGCAATTAAAAAAATAGAATTGGTTGGTTCACAAGGAAAATAATGCCAAGCCACATGATACATAAACACTTTCATGCACTCAATGCTTGCCACAATTCAACTCATACTATGCCCAGGCCAACTTTCGCTGTCATGTTTAGATAAAATTTGGATAAGTGCCTTCATGAATTCCGATGCACCAAATGAAGAACAGAGAAATTGTTGCTTTAAAAATGCTTTTGGGCTCTCCAACTTTAACCTCAAATTAACACAAACTCACCAAAAATTCTGGTTTTTTAAGGATTCCCTATATTCTAGTTAGGCTACATCTTAGATTTTGAGTAAGGCCTAAACCAAAATTCTAATACATACGCCGCATCAAAGTTTATCCTAATGGTTGTTATTAAACCAAATGGATCGCTTGTAAATGGGTCATTGTAGGATCACCTGTATGGTAGATGTCTAGTCTTACAAATCTAATTGCGATGTGCAATCCCAAATGTGAGGACTGAGTCAAAGATCATACACTGACCAGCCATAAGACCAAAATAGCACACATAAGTAAGCACAAGCTAATTTTAAGGCCCAAACCAAATAAAAGAGGAACAAGTTTAAGAAATGAGATTGCATTAACATGTTGGCTTGTTATAAGCATTTTTGAATTGTTTAACAACTACATATCCATGAATGCCAATGACACTTAAAAGTCTCAAACACCTATAACAATAGTTTTCACCTGAGGTTGTATGGAAAGGGGTAAAAGATCAGTCAGTAACAAACATTTTTTACATGTTTTTGCTCTTCTTTGAATATGCAAATGGTTCAGAGGAAAAACAAGCACATTGAAACACACAAGAAAACGAGTTATCGTATATCATTTAGCGTGAAGAACATTGAAAACAAGCACTTTCGGAGTTTGAACTTCTGCAGACGCTTATATTGTGTGAGCACAAGTGTAGGAGATTTTGAATATATTTTAAAGTTGAATTTACCTTAGGTGCCCACCTGCGTACAAAATAAGGCTCAACGGTCTCTGTTTTATTGTTGGAACCAGAACCATGGGAACCCTGTAGGAAAACAAGACTTCTAAAAGGATCAAATATTGCTTTCAATCCAACAACTTTCAAACCAAAGAACATAGCAAGAAAATAGTAATTCAAATCACGATTAACCCGTTTGAACAAAGATTAACATTAAATCAACAGAAAAATTATAAAGTTGAAAACGACATACCAATTTTCTGACAAAGAAAACAAGATCATCATCTTGGCGTCCCCTTGACTCCTTGCCACGAACGAAATACAAATCAAAGACATCGTGCCAAAACCTCATATCCATTTCAACATCAGAAGTTTCTTGATCCTCAACTACCGTTTTCCCTATTGACTTGGAGTTTTTCTTCACCATGCTCAACAATTCATACCTTAGTAACATAAATCAAACAAACTAATAATTACAATTTATCACAAAGAAAAAAAGAAATTGATGCAGGGCAGTATTATCAGCGCATCCAAAACATAAAAAAAGAAAGTCAGGAAAAAGAATAATGCACGATGCAACACCATGTGAGATTGAATATCCTTCCACAACCCAATCATAATCATAAAATTGAACACGAGTGAAGGCACAAAAAAGAGAGCGCAGAAGAACACAAACGTGATCGAGAAATTACGAGTACCTTAAGGGGGTTTCGTCTTCATCGCCCAGCATCATCTCAATTGCTTTCGGTTATCAATGTTCAAGAATCAAATCCAGTTTAGGGTTTATGGCCAAGAACCGTGGGCGATGATGAGCTTCCGAATCTCTACAGTGCTCAAGAAGAAGAAAGAGTAGACAAGTTGTTCGGTGCTTTGACACTTCAACACACCACTAGAAAGCGACCAACTATAGATTATGTGTATCGGCAACCGCGATCTTTTTAATTTTTGTTTACAATTAATAAATAAGTATTTATAATATGCTTTTAATCATTCAATCAACAGGTCGTTGTAGTATAGTGGTAAGTATTCCCGCCTGTCACCCGGGTGACCCGGGTTCGATCCCCGGCAACGGCGAATTTTAATTTTTGTTTATAATTAATTAATAATAGTTTTGTTTGAATTCTTGAAATAAAATAGCTTTGTGGTGGCTGTAGTATAGGTTCGATCTTTCGTAACGGCGAGAACTTTTGTTTCTAATTAATTTCTAGTTGTCAATAAATTTTTTATTTTATTATTCATAAAATATTTATTTTAAGTTGAGTAAAACATAATACAAAACATTAGTGTAAGACTAGTCTTTCACATCACATTGTTTATATTGGATTGAAAGGAATGTGAGAAAGAAAAATGTTGTGATATTTTTATGAATAAGTGGACTTTTTTTTACACGAATTATTTGGTATTTAATGTGAAAGTTTATAAATTAAGACTCTTAATATTATTTTTCCTAGTGATTTTAGTGTAAAGTAATTTTAGGTTGTATTTATTTTTATTGATTTATCGTTAATATAATGGATTTGTGATTTTATCGTATTCCTATCCAGCGATCTCAAGTGAGTGGAAAAACAAAATTGCGGAATGAAAAAAGATAAGATATTTACTTATGAAAGGAACTTTCAAAGTGAAACATTTATTTTTACAATTATATTCTATGCCATTGAGGTATGGTTATGAGTTTGAAAAACGATTCCATAACTGGTTTCATATATAATACTTTTTAAAAATAATAAATAATACTAATAAATAATAACAATAATAATAATAATAACATATTAATTTTAACTTTAAAAAATATATTATATTTTAATATAATAAAAATAAATAAAAACAAGAACCGATTCCATAATCGGTTGTTATTTTAATAGAATTAACCATTGTACTGTTAAATTTTATATAACCGTTGTACTATTAAATTTGAAATCACTGATGTTTGGTTCTCAACTTCGAAACCATAGAAATGCATGAATGTTTCCTTCGATTTCATTTAATTGTTTGTCTTCTTTTTATATTTATTAATTGTATCTTTGAATTTGTTGTATCCTTTTTATTTTCTTTCTAGGTTTTTACTATTCGTTCGATTTTATAAAAAATTACAAAAATAGTTGAAATTTTGATTTTTAACCTCTGTGTGGTAATTTATTTTAGTTTAATTTAATATAAAGTCGTGTATCTCTAGATACAAAATTTTGATAATTATAAACATTAAACATTCATAATTTTTGTTGTAAAACTCATATAGACTCACTTCATATGAAAGTTGTTCTCAAAAAATTAGAGGTGACAATTAGGGTTGGCCTGTTGGGTCGGCCCGCAAGCCCGCAAACAAAATGTGGGGCGGGCCAGGGTCGTGAGTATGTAGGCCTGTAATGACCCGGCCTGCATAAACCCGCAGTCCACACGGGCTGACGCACAGCCCGCACGGGTCAGTCTGCAAGCTCGCATAAAATTAAAAGAAAAAAAACCTGCATTTGTGTATATTAATTACTTTTGTTATGAACTTTTGCATTAATGTTTCAAATTCTTAATTCTTGTATAATTGAAAAAAATAAGTATTATGTATTTTTTAATGTTCTAAAAGTTAAAAGAATACATTGTGTATGTCATAGTATGAATATGATGAAAATGTTGAATTATCAATTTATCATCCAACTCCCCAAAGTCTTTAATTTTGTGAACTTCTTAAAGTTTCCCCAATTTTTAAACATTGAAAGTTTATCATAAAAGTTAAAAAAAAAGGGTTAATTATGTTTTTGGTCCCTGAATTATTAAGCGATTTTGGTTTTAGTCCTTCTTCTAAAGTTTGCTCTAACTAGGTCCCTAACATTTCAAAACTCAAGGGATTAATCCTCGAAATCTAACGTTGTTAATATTTTTTTTAACGTCGCAAACTGTATTTTACGTCAACAATCTTATTTAAAAACGTGACAAATTTTTTAATTAAAAAATAAATTTGATTTTCCAGCTAATCTTCTTCTCCTTTGTGAGGTTAGGTTTCTCTCCCAAATCTCCATTAGAGCTTCTTTTGCTCCTTCCATTCTGCAAAATCTAAAGACACAAAAGATCTTCATCTTTTTCTTCTCTCTCGCGTGGGATGTAGCTTCCTCTTCATCTCCCCATTTGAGCATGCAGTCACCGTTGAAGCGATCGCCGACGTTGTTGTCGCACGTTGCATCTATGTTTTTCTTCTGCACGCGAGAACCCTAATCCAGCCACCACTCCACGACTACAACTATTTCGTCCGTTCAGAGCTACCGCGGGTGACGCCGCTTGGGGTCGAAGTGCTTGCCTGCATCAACCACATCAGCCATCGCGCAAAACCCTTCTATTTCTATTTGCTCACACGTGTTCTCCTTCAAGCTTCCATGGCTTCTTCCTTTCGCGGGCTACATGGGATCCACTACTGTTAGCACAACAACGTTCGCAATCGGAGGCACCAATTCCCCATTTAATTATTTTTGTTTTTTTTTTTCTGATTAGTTATTCTTCTTGATTTTGGGTTGTAACTCATGAGTGTTTTTATCACTATAATGAAAAGGGGAAATGAAAATTTGCTTTTGGTTTTGGTTTTGCATAGTGTTGATTGATGGATGGGTGCGTATGGGGAAGAAGAGGATGAAGGTTGAAAATGGATTATGAAATTTTGTTGTACGTATTTGAGGATGAAGATTCTTTGTGTTGATTTTGTGAAAATGAAGAAAATATAGTGTGTTTTGGTGTTTATTGGCATTGATGGAAGAATATGTGGTTGTGTTGGGTGATGGAGACGAAGGGTGAAACTGGTATCCACGAAAGGTGCAAAATCAATTTTATTTTTTAATTAAATAATTTGCCACATGTTTAAATAAGATCGTTGACGTAGAATACCGTCTGCCTCGTTAAGAAAAATATTAACATCGTTAGATTCTGAGGACTAATCCCACGAGTTTTTAAAGGATAGGGACCTAGTTAGAGCAAACTTTAAAAGAGGGACTAAAATCAAAATCACTTAATAATTCAGGGACTAAAAACATAATTAACCAAAAAAAAAATTAAAAAGAAACAAGCCAGCCCACGGGTCCACAGACCAAATGCGAGATAGGGCGGACCAATGATTGCAGTCCGCATAAATTGTGCGGGATGGAGCGGACCCGCATTGTCACCTTACAAAAAGGTGAGGAATCTGCAAGTAATACCAACAAGGACGAAAATATTCAAAATTTGTTCACTTATTACTGTATTTTTTTTCTTTTAATCTCTCTTAGTATTTTTGAGACACTTTTGTTAATTTAAGGAATTTCTAATTAATATATATATATATATATATATATATATATATATATATATATATATATATATATATATATATATATATTACTTAGAAAGGTATGGAATTTTTTGTGGTATTTTTAATACTAAATTAAAATTGATCAACCCTTTAAACTCTAGATATGTCATATTTTAATGTTTAAATCTTTTTATTTTTGTCATTTTGTCATTTTGCATACCAATATGACTTGTATTTGATGTATACAAAACAAATTGACCAGAATGGATACTTTTTTATATTTCAAACTTTTTTCTTAAACTAAAATTAATTAAATTAAAAAAAAATTACGTAAGATTTTACCAAATTTAAGTTAAATTTATGTTGACAAGTATAATTTGACATTGTCGAACATAAATTTACCCCTCCCACTTTTATAAATATAATTAACTTTGAATATCTGATAATAGAATTATGTTGTACTAGCACATATAGATATTAGTTAATATGTAAAATTTAAAATAAAAATAAATAAAATATAAACATTAAAAGTAAACACCTTTGAATCATATATTTACACTATAAATAAATAAATTTAAGATATATTATAATAAAGTATATTGGAGCATTTTTTTTTTAAATTGTGTTGGTAGAAGTTTCCGGGCCAAAGGCGTCAATTTGTTGCATTAGGTAAAATAGTTGTAACTAGCGACTGAAAAAAAGAAATGACAGTGATTGATTAGTAGAAAAATATTCGTTGATTTTTGTCTGGTTTTAATATTTTTGTAGAATGTAAACATTTTGAAATACAGTTAGAGGTAGAATGAAGAATAAACGAAAAAGGTAAAGAATAATGATATTTTAAATTATTTTTATTGATCTATTTTTAATTTATTATTTTAATCAATATTAAATCATTATATTAATAAAAATAATAAAAATAAATAATTTAATGATAATTAAAATAACAAATAAAAAAAGGAATTAAAATATCATTATTCAAAATTAAATAATGACAAAATGAGTGGGTAACTTCGGTTTTGAAAGATGCGCTTCCACAGTCGATGGCACGTCAGAATCATTCATAATGGGTTCAATGTCATATTTACATGTGATTTTGACTTTTGAGACAAAATTTATTTATTTATTTAAATTATAAATAATTTTCATTAAAAATGTAATTTTATTTGGATAGTGTACGTTTATACATGACAGAATTAATCCTTCCAGCAATAATTATTTTTTTATTCAGGTGTTGAAGATATTAAAATCGAGAGATAGAAGAGAAAATGGGGTAAATATAAATAGATAGACGATAAGGTTAAGAAATGATGGTTACCAAAATCAGGAAATCGAAATGAAGTTAGCATCGAAGAATGATAGAGAATCGAAAAACTGTATTTAGAAAAGATGTTTGTTGGATAAAATAGAAAGATAGATTAAAGGGAAAACTTAGTCGTATAATGATTTTTGTAAATATGGCTTAGCAAACATAACTCATACAACCGAACACAATTTTTTTGAAAGTTGTTAATTATGTAATTTATTTTATTTTATTTTGGATTAACGGTTAAAAAAGGGTGAATAAATATAAACAAATTGTTCATATGTAAAGAAAGTTGATAAATTATAATAACAATACAAAATTCTAATAACATTGCGAACAAGATAATGGTGATGTTTGTTGTAATTTGGATCACTGCTAAATTTATTTCTCAAGCTTCCACTTCAATCCATCTTCATATTTTTCATTTTTATTTACAACATTTCACCTCTATCTCCACCGTTCAATTTCTCTCTTAAAAATCCAAAAATATTATTATTGAAAAGGAACCCATGAATTCCTAATTGATATTCACTCAAAATGAAAATTCAATGAATTGAATATCTTTATAAAATTGATCCACAATATAAATGCATTAAAAATACTTTAATTTAAATTGAAAAATGATTATTTGTTAATCATGTTTGCAAAGAATTCATGTCAAATTAATTTGATTCACTGAAACTATATTGACTAAATATCAAACCAAAATAAAAATAAAAAAACAGCATAATTTGATTCACTTGTAAACCAGAAAGACTTGTTAGAGAAAGTTGAACATAAACAAGCATAAACTAAAAATGAATTATGTGTTTTTGTCCACACCATTGCACCAAAAATAATGTAAAAAATGATCAAAATCTCAGTAATAAAATTGTTGCCGTTCCCCTTATAATTTAATTGTCTCGCAAACGCGTCTTCTACTATTTCTTGGATTCCTTGTTGCTGATGTTAAGTCAAGGGACAACATTTTTTAAAGTAAAAGAAACTTTGTCCACCGAAACAACGCAATCATCACGACCCAAACGACAACATCATCATCAAATATGAAACAATTGAGTGACAGAGTGTGTGTGCATCTTCATTTTTTTAATGCACCTTTAGTCCACAGAACATGCTCAAATCTACACTAGTAAACCAAATTTTCTGCAACTTGTTATTTTTAAATTAATTGCTACACATATCAAAACCTAACAAACATGTATCATCTTCTTCTTTCCGATCCCAATAATCATGTTCCCAACTCAATTCTTGCACGCTCATCTTCCCTTTTTTGATTCATAAGAAATGAAAGTTCAGTTTTAGCACAATGTAAACCAAAATAGACAAACTTCACCATAGGTTTTTTTAGGGTGATGAAATTTATTAAATAAATTAATTTTAATCTACAAAAATAATTTTCTTACATTTTTATAGCAAATTTTATTCAATAAAACTTTACGATGCGACTTGTTAATTAAATGTCTCATTAAAAATCAACATTTTCTCTATCAATAATGTTGATCCATAAAGTCTCTCATTATAGTTCAGTCGGTGGCTACTGAAGCTAAAAATGAATATACAATCAGAATTCATAACGTTGGTGAATAGAAATGAGTCGGAAATAATTCAAGTGAGTCAAAGTTCCACATCAGATAGACAAAATTAAACACTATATAAGAATACAAATCTATAACACCATTACTTTAAGATTTTCAAATTAAAATAGTATCAAATGTCTTATGTGCGTAAAACTAATGTCATATAATCATATAAAATCACAATTTCTCAACTCAATATAACAATAACCCATATATCAAAAAATATATATATTAACCAATCAAAATGTTGTAAAACTGTATGAAACATCAGAAGCTCCAAGCTCAGTTTAGTTTATTTCATTACACGTTAATCATTCTTCATTATGTATATATAATATCAAAGATAAATTCTTAATTTCATTTTGGCTCTCCAAAATCACTCCAAAACATAATTAAGGTGTGAAGGCACAATATTAATAACCCCATAGACACAACATTAGATCACATATACCAAGAAGATTAAGGGACGTTGATTTTGATTTTGATCGGAACCTATTTGTGTTCGCTTGACTTACGTTCGGTCCTCGTCGACGACGATCAGAGCTTCACTCTTCTTCCCTTTCCCGGTCCTTCTTCTGCTGCCGGCGGCCGAAACGACACCGTCGTGGCGGAGGTTTCCGTCGTTGAGCATCAACGGCAAGTCGTTGCCGTCTTCGCCGTCTTCCTGGGTGGCGATGCGAATGCAAGAGCAACGGTTCAAGGAGGCGAAGAAAGCCGTTGTAACGCCGTTGATGAACCACATGGCCACGCCATCAAACTTTCCGCAACCGGAGGAGGCTTGCGTTGACGAGACCCTTGACTCGACGGAGTTGGGTGATCGGAGACTGAAGAAGCCGCTGCAGGTGGAAGAAGAAGTGGTGGCAGCCATAGAATTAGTTTTCGGCAATAATTTCAACGGACCACAGCGAGAACAGAAGCCAGAGCTTAAAAAGCTTCAGCTTTTCGTAGTTAACGGACTCTACAAAGCTTAATCAACTATAACAATCAAGTTTTATACAATATATTCCTAATTAAGTGTGTTTTAACATAAATATATATATAATTTATAAAATGTTAACTTTTGTGGGACAATAAATTGTCCTATTGACCTACTTTTTAATAATAAGGTTGATAAGTGTGTTTTTCCTTGATGGAATAGAGAGCAAAACATATCTAAAGGACTCGGACTTTTGTTATCCTAATTTTAATGATGTTTTCATATTTTGTTTTGTTAAGTTGCAAAATTAATGTTTGTATTATAGTTAATTTCATGTATTTTTAAAATAATATTTATGTATACCATTTCTTAATAAAGTTTATCTATCTAATAAAAGTTTATTCAAACCTTTTTAACCATATTATATGCCATTACAAAAGATAGAGACGAGTATAAAGTTTACCAATTTTTTTTCTTCAATAAACTACTCCAAACTTCTACGCACAAGTAATTTTTAAGAATGAAATCATTTCTGACTTACACACAAATATATAATATAATTTTAGATTATTTATTTAGTTGGATATGTAATATAATTTTGTTTTTTTTTTCCTCTTCTATAGTAGTATCTTTTTATGCTGAAGGAATTCAAATATAGGCATTGTCTCACGTATTATTTTTTGAAAAATCATATTATGATTTTTATTTTTTTACTCTCATCCTTTATTCTTTAATATAACTGAGTGTGAGTTATTGATTATTTAAAAAAAAGATAATAGTACATTGATTAATGATCTACATTAGATCATAAAAAAGGATAAGAGTTAAAAAATAGGAATTATAATATCATTGTTCAATAAATAGATTAACTTTAGAATCGAGAGAAAAATAAAGTTAAAAAATAATTTTGGTTATTTTTGCAAGATAATTGTATGCTAAAGAATCTTCACAAACAACTTGTGAAAGACAATAATTAAAATCTGTATAAGAGTAATACGAAAAGATACTTGATTTTTTTTAATGTTCACCAGAACACTTAACTCTTCTACTTCTTTTTTATAAAATGTAACTAGTTACCTATAATTAAAAATAATTACAAGTATTCTTCACACCATTTCGATAACCTCCCAATAAGAAAAACATGATCATTCTTTTCTCATTTAATTACTTATGACTTTCTCAAATATTTTATAGGTGTCATTTTGTCTAAGTCCAATGAAGTTGTTTTAAATATAATTGTAACCTTCAAAATAATGGATATACATTGAGTAATTTGTGTTGAGACATATTTATGGAAAAGAAAAGTTTTAGAAGTATAGTACGTATTATCTAATACTTAATAATGTGAAATAAGAGACGCAAAAAAAGTACATTAATACTTTATGTAAGATCATTTTTTTATGTTTTATATGATAACACTGTCATGATTTGTTGAAAATCTTTTATTTAGTGTCAAAACAATAATGGATGTTAATTTGTTCTCCTTCCAAGCTTTTTTCTCTTATAAACATCCATTTTGATAACATCACCCTTTAATATTTGATTACAAAATGCTGATTTATTAGATTATACATTTCAATTGTGTAAATCAATATGCTGATAACTTTTTACGACGTTACAACGAATCTAAATTGAAATGTTGGTATAATAAGCTTCGTTTTGCATTATAATAAACTTTATTCACATTAATAAGTGAAATTCACACTTAATAACTGAAAAGGCATATAAATAATATATATATATATATAACCACATCTCTGGATGACTACAACTTTCATGTTCGAATTGATTATTTAATCAATAAATAATAACTATAATTATCTTTTTTCCTAAGCTAAATTGTTATGTACGTAGAGGGTGCCCCACACATTGAAAATAAACGATGCGTACTCTGTTGTAGTTTGCATCTGACATAAAATACACGCCAGAGACAGCTATGTCTTAAACTATTTCATGAATTTGATCATAAGTTACGTTCACAATTATTGCTCCATCATTGGTCAATACATTCTCAACTTATAGATTAAGATTTTTTCTGTTAGATTATATATCTCTCTCACATGGAACATGAATCACACTTTCAAGATTCTAAGACTGCTTATTTGTTTGCAGCATTGCAAGAAGACATAAATCCGAGTTTACACACAAAATTTAACAATTTTTTGTATACAAATGCGCCGTAAGTTAACATCTTTGTGTAATCACCGTCCATAACTCCACTCCACAACATTTCACAATAACTATTTAAGAGTCCTTTTTAAAGTATTTAAATCAATAGAAATAACTATATTTATTTTAAATATTAGATCACACATAAAAAAATTAATTTTGCACTTTTTTTAAAAACAATATTATTGTGTGTAATTGTTGATATGTATCCAATGAGGTAATAAATCATGATTAATGGGTTCCCTTTTCCTTTTCCGAGAATCATGGGTAAACTTTCACCACTGGTAATGGATACTTATCATCAGTGTTACATTTTGTAACCCATCACCTACTCTGTAAAACTGAGGTTACTTTTTTACGCTATTTTTTGGCACTAGATTTTGTAGACAAACACAGTGTACAATTAATTGGATTGCAAATGCGGGTTTTGGAAGTAACCACTATAATTCAAAGAGATGAAAGAAAAGTAAGTTTTTTTTTAATTAGTTTAAATATTATTTAATTTCTACAAATTATTTTGCATAACTTTTTTTTTTATTTATGTAATATTTCATTTCTTCTTTGAAAAATGTTTATGAAGATGTCTTTCTAATTAAATTGTAGTATTCCAAATATGATAAACTAATTATTCGTTTAGTAAATTGCTTAGGATAATTTTCTTTTTGGATTAGTGGTGACTAGTGATGGATTCATATACTCTACAATAACTAGTGAAAATATATGGACTATGTGCATGTGTATTTATTTTTTATAATAAAAATATTATTATTATAATTATAAAAGTAAATATAAATATTTTTATAATTTTATGGTAGAAAACTAGTGAAATATCGTCTCGACATAAATATTAATCATGCTGACATACAAAAACACATAAATTATTATATAAAAATATTATTAAAAATTAAAAATTTAAATATAAACAACTATGGATAAAAATATAAGTGCAACTTACTTTAATGTCTTATTTGTATTTGTATTATTCATAAATATATGTGATATATTTAAAAGTGAACATTATGATGTGATCCATACATAAATTTAGATATTTAGGGTATTTGTAACATCAACCATGCACGTGCCCATATGAATCATAGTGTAGATCGATCCAAGAACCATGGGATACCTTATATAGTATGTTTGATTACAACATCTAGGGTTTACATGTGATATGTTATTTAATAAGTTATAGCATGATTTGTGACAGTTACTTAGTTAATACTTGTAGCATCTATGCTCACATGTGATTTCTTATAATTAAACATATTTTTGACGAGTTTAGATGTACAGATTTATCCAAAAAAAGTTTATCCTAGTAGAGTTTAAAACTTTAAGCAGTAGGTCTAAATAAAAATAATTCGCATCTGCTTCATAAGTGAATAAATTCAAAAGATGAAAATTCACAAGAAAGTTGAGATTGAAGCAAATAGAAATGCACAGTAATTGCAAACATTAAGCGAAAAATAATAAGAATGTTTGTTCAAGAATAATGAATAAGAATGTTATGAAAACAAATGTTGGATTTGGTGTATGTTTATTCATATTGGCCATTGCCCCTCTATAATTGTTGCCTTGCCACATGATTCATGAATAATATTTTTTTGATCATTAATAAATCATTTAATCCAAATCAGACTGATTTTAAATTTTGTTATTATTTTTTTTCCCTCCATAACTCCTTTTTCTTTACTACTTATGGAAAGGGTATATTCTAAAATGAAATTAATTGCAACATGTTATGCAATACCCTTATGTTTTTGTATACAATTTTATATATTGTAAAAGGATAGGCACCTTATGCCGTTATATCATATACTTTTGATTTTTCCGATCCAAAAAAAAAAGAATAAAATTATACTTTTGATTTTGTTGGTAAAAAAATTTCTATAACAGTTTTTTTTTACTGTATTACACAAATGTTTTTAAATTTAAATAAAATAAATTAACTATTTTCTTATAAATAGTAAAGTAAAAAATACATTTAAATTTTTTTGAAATGAGTTATTTGAATTAATTTACATTATTTTATTAACAGGTTTTACGAAAATTTTAATTGATGCAAATGAACATTATAATATTATTAAAATTTAATGTGTTTAAAATGTTAAACTGTTCTCAATTTTATATAATATATCAATTTAAATTTTGAGCGTTAAAAAATAATTTTTGAAATAAATAAAAGCATAAAAATAAAAAAAATTAAATAACAAAAGTGGAAAGAATTAGAGAATTAATGAAAATATAACAATTCTTAATTTTTTTAAGACTAAAGATATAAAATTGTAATGTATTAGATTCAATAGTCTCACTATAAACAAGAAAGAAAAGGAAGTATAAATTGTTACATTATGGAAACATAAAAGAGAAATAAACTCTACATTGAATTAAGCGGTTTGCAAAAAATATCCAAAGGACTGAATGCGAAAGCATACATAGATTGGTTACTGGAAACAATAGATGAGATTTGGTATCTGATCTTCTAACTGTAGATCATTTAAAGTTTTCTTTTTTGTTTTTTCTTCTAATGGGGAGGAAGAGAAAATAACAATGAATATGAAGCAAGGTTTTGTTTGCAAATTTACTTGAGGAAGAAGGAGATGTGACAACTCTAATTGGTGAGATCTGAAAGTGGAGGATTGTGACATGTCACATCTTCTAGGTTGGTCAAACTTGAAAGTGAAAAACTATGACATGTAGCAACTTCTAGTTGGGCAAAGAGTGAGTCCTAGGAAAAGTTTTTTCTAAAGATAATTTTATGCACGAGCAATGGCTGATATTAATGTAGGGTGTGTGGTTATTATGCACTAAGATTTATTAGCATTGATATAGGATGTATAATGTTTATGCACGAACATTGACTAATATTGATGCAGGGTGTGATGATTATGCACGAGCATTGGTTAACACCGATGGAGAGTGTGTGGTGATTATGGCACAAGCATTTATGCAGGGTGTATAGAATTTATGCACGGACATCGATTAATATTGATGTAAGGTGTGTGGTAATTATACATGGACATTGGTTAACATTGATGCAGTGTATATGAAAATTCTTGAAATAATTTAATTTCAATTGAGTATACTCTCTTTGATGGAGGAGTATGATTATTGGTATAAGTAATGAAAATGTGTTTATTTTGATCATGATGAAGATTGTTAGGCTCATAAAAATAATATTTCTTGAAAAGTTCCACATCACTTACGATACACAAAGCATGCATGTTGATGACTATATGATGGACTATAAGTTCATGATATTTTTTTGCCTCAATTAAAGACTCTTTAAATTTGTATTTGACATTTTTTATATTCTAATTGTAGTGTTATGAGATTTTGATTAAATTTTTACTTTGAAGAGTATAGGTGAACTTGGGGTCAAAAGGGGTCAAAAGGCACGAGTGAATGATTTATGTGTTATACAAATTTTCACTATTATTTTGTAGTTGTATTTAGATAACAGTTGTTATTTTTCTCCATTTTTAGGATTTTCCCGTTAACTGGTTCTTTTTTTTTTGTCTCTAACGTAATTGGTTCTGAAATGGCGAAAAAAAAAAAGTCTCGTTCAGTGGTAGAGGTCCTCTGGGTTTAAGAAAACGGGACAGCCAGAGAAACAAGCAAATTCTAATTCTACGAAAGGATAGCCTCTCAGTCCCACAGATTTACAAAGTTTCAGTGTTCCACTCTTAAACAACATCTCATTCATGGGAGATGAGAAAACAGAAGAGAGAAAAAAGGATACAAATTATAATACTTTAATCAGCTGGATAGAGTGCATTGGCATGTAATGAGAACAAAAATATCATATATATTCAACACGAATCACGATAGAGTAAGAGCATTGAAAGATAACTTCGTATCCCACAGACCGAATCCCTGACAGGGAAACATGAATAATAAATGGCAACTGGCCCGTTTAGACGTATAACGGACAACAATGCTGAGTAGAGTTACGAAAACTAAGTATGGATTTGGGACTAGTCTAGTCTATCTTGCCTCTCCAGCTTAAGTTACAGGTTTGGAGGAGCTGGTTATGGATAATTTAAACCTAACCGATTTTCATCAGGGCCGAGTACATTTTAATTCAAATGATAGATAAATGAATTATAAAAATAGAAATCTAAGAGCTGAATATATGATTATATATTATTATAATTTAAGAGATTTAATAATTATAATACTTTTCTACCATGATAAGAAATAAGATTGAGAGAAGAAATGCATGTGTAGTGCCAGAAGTGAGAAAGAATCAAAGGCGAGAATAGTAAATCGACTGCGCAACTTCGTACTTCTCATATCTCACGAATTACACGATATACATGTGTGACTTTAAGGTGGGTCAGGTGCAGATACTTACATAAACATACCCATCCCACTATTGCAAATTGGAAAAAACATGAACACACTCAGTCAAAGCATATTTTCTCCATCAAAGTCAGGGCAGGATCAGATATGAGTGGCCATGGGTTAAGATTTAATTGCCATACCTGGACAAAACTGTGATAGTAAACTGCTGGTGACTCGTAAAGAGTATCGCTGTTTCAACAGAACTAATTAAATCAAGAGTTCTTTCATGATACGACTTCTTAATCTAATAAAAAACAAACCATTCAGCAGAAGTAATTAAATGTGCGAGTTCTCTCATGATATGACTTCTTAATCTAATCCTAAAGAAACCATTGCAAGAAATAGAATGAAGAAAACTGAAAAGTACTGATTAATAAATTAACAACAATGTAAAGAATGTAAAGCAAGGATGTGCATGCGATATTCCTTTTAGGGAAGAATGTATTAGGCTACATTAAGCACGCAGTTAGTCGATCATCCAGTAATTGACAAAACCAAGTTTTCTGCTCGAGAATAAGAGGCTAAACTCACCTGACTACATCAACAATCTCAAAATTAGTCCGATACAAACCCGACAGCCAGTTCCAATTGGCAGTTGCAGAGAGTCAAATCTGCTAAATCTAAACTTTATAGAGAAAGGAAAACAGTATATTCAGACAAATATGAATGTCGATTTGCCATATAAAAAACAAAAAAAAATAAATAAATGCACTAAATCTAGGTTTTATGACTGAGATTAAGTGTAACAAACCAAGGATGGAAGGCTAACTAGAAGACTATTATTTACAAATTACAAAAAATAGATGGAAGAATATTACTTAATCTAGTACCAGCCAGGTTGGTGCCGACAAAACCGTTATTCAAACACTGCTGTAGATGAATATGCTTTAACCATAACAATGATGGAACAACTTAGTTTTCCATTCAAGAAAGAAGTATAAAATAATCATCCAAGTTTTCTGAGGTGTTGTGCTTATATGAATCCAGCATTGAAGCAAAGTAAATTTGAGCAAGATGGCTCAAATCACTGCCTCTGTTTTTGGGTATGGAGAATAGACCAAAAGCAGTAATTCGAACACTACAACAAGAATTTTTTTCTAGTTCCCCTACTGAAATATGAACTCAGATTTGATACCTGGAAACATATATATGCCACCTAACCGAAAGATCTGATTTTTCTGCATTATATCCCAACTGCATTACAATTAAGAGGTTGGCTGAAACATCATACTAAGCAGGCAAAACAATCCTACTACCACCCACAATATGCAAATACAAAGCAAGGCACAAGGTAAAAATAACCGATGACTTGGCTCCAATATATCTAACCAGTTCTAGTCCTCTGTTCACTACCTCATCATGAACCTTACAAACACTACTTTTGAATCCATCCGATATTCTCCACATTAAAAACGCCACAAATGACCTCACCGTTTCAAGCGTTACCCTCCCAGTCACATCAAGCACAAACCTTCGGTTAGCCGGCACCGCCAGCGTTGACTTAATCTGTTCAAACCACCCAGCATCCTGAGACCCCCCAACCGAGCTTCCAATCCTGACCTGCTGCAGAAAAACCTCCTGTTTCAGGCACCCGTCGTCACTTGCAGGAACAACAACAGAAGACATAGATAAACCCGAATTCGACCTCCCACTCCGGTTAGACAAAACCTGGTGCGAAGTTCTGACAAAAGTCTCAACAGCCCCATTAACAATGGAAACTAAAACCTCCTTCAGCTTCTCCTGATGCCTGGGATTCGACAACCCCGCAAACATTTCATTATAGGTATTCACATTCATGGTCTTGTCAAGAAAAACAGCAACCGCAGTGCTCACAAAAATCTGCACACAATCCCCAATAAGCTTGCCACACCTCTCATCACAAATCGCATTAACCCATCTAGGAACCTCCGACCTCTCCCCCGTCGATTCAGCAGCATAGAAACCCAAAACCAAGTTCCTCGCAAAGCTCCCAACCACAACGGACGCAAAACCCGTCCCAGCATTCGAGAATAGTTTCTCTAACACCCCATCCGTGAATCTAGAAGCTTCCGCGGTGATTTCCAAGGGAGCAATACCGTTATTATTCTCACCCACCCGTGAGTTATACCCTAACAGAATCCCAATCGTCACAGCCTCGGAAACCCTAGCCAGCGACGTTGAGAATTCCTCCGATTTGGCGATTTTCGCTAATTGCTTCAAACTGGTGGGTATCTCGTCCGAATCAGAAGCGAGGAATTGGTGCAAGTCGTTAGAGATAACGGTGAGGGAGTGCGCAGAATCGGAAATTAACTCGGCGACGGTAACGAAGGTTCTGAGGAGCTTGGAAATACGGCGGCGTTTCTGAGCAACATAGGGTGAATTGTAAGCCCTGTAGGCGGCGTAACCGGAGGCACCGAAGAACGCAATTAGGAGAAGATATTTTCTTTTTCTTGGAGAATATTGGAGCCAATTCCTGAGAAGCGGAAGGTCCATGAGAGTGAAAAAAAAAAAAAACCCTATGGATTGTATGAAAGTGAGATTGGTTTGTTGGGTAATGCAGCGATTGATATCGGATCTATAATTGACCCAAAAAATAAGAGGGGAAGATGCACGCAGCGAGAAGAAAGGAAGAGGGAAATGAATAAATGCAGTTAGTTATTGAAATCTGAATGGTTGGAGGGAAATAACACCTCTCTGTCATCACAACACACTCCTCCTACTTCTTCTAACTTTGCTTTAGCTGAGTAATTAATATACCACAGCACAATCATCATCGTGCAATTACGCGCCAAACCATAAGGTTGTTGAACATACCATCATATGCAATGCAACGTAATTCACTGCAAATTATTAATTACAATAGAAACCTTTTCCACGCGCTAACTTTTAATTAAATCCAAGGATTTTTCTGTCACTGTTTAATAAAATAAAATGAGACATTTATATGTTTGAATTTTTTTATCTAATGTATTTGTCTATGTAAGATATTGATATTGATTTTGCCATTTAGATTTTGTTTTCTATTGAAATTGTTTAAACTATTTTGCTGTTATTGCTATTTCATTTATTAACACTATTTTAATGCTTAATATTACTTCGAATTATTAATATTTGTATCTTGATCTTAATGATACAAAATCATGTTTCCGTTTTTACGCAATATAAATTTCGATAACCCTTTCAAAGTTATACAATTTTTCTCTTTCTTTTCTTTATTTAATTTAATGAGTTATTAATACAAAATTCACATTTCAGATTTTTCCTTTTCTAATTCAAGTTTAAAATTTATAATTAAATTCAAATAAAAATTAGAAGATTCAATCTCAAGTAACAATACATTTCAAAATTAATTTATTAATAATTTTATATATTCTTTTTTTTACATTGTCTAATAAAATAAATATTTTTAAAATTACATAAAATAAATTAATTATAAAATTATTAAAAGGACCTCATGCATTGCAAGGGTATAGACACTAGTTAAATTACAATATAAACCTTTTTCCGACACTAACTTTCAATTAAATATAAGGATTTCTATCAGTGTTTAATAAAATGAGACATTTATAGTGGACAATGTAAACAGATTTTATTAGGTTTCGTTCTTTCTTTTCCCATCAACTCAATATTTTCATCATCATTTTAACAACCATTTGAAGTCGTGTCGATGACTAAAAATGTTTTATTAATATTTTAAAGAATTAAATATATTTTGATCCTTTAATTTTTATTAAAAATTAAAATTAGTTTATATTTAGCTCAAATTGAAACTAAAATTACTCATTATTTCAAAAAAAAAAAGAATTAAATTATATAAACAAATCAAACAATATTATAAATCATATATCAAACTTTAAATAAATTCAAAAAAATTAGCTAATACCACTAAATCAAAATATTTTTGAAGTTGAAAAATTAATTTGAGCCAAAATTTTGAAAAATGAGTAATTATAATTTTCACGGGATAAAACACATATTTAAATATTTCTTAAGATGTTACTGTGAACTACATGTGGGCTTTTTAATTTATTCATTATTTGCCAGTTATGAGTTCAATTCAAAAATTTCACGCAAGTTTTGGTTTATCACGTTGTATTATTCAATCCATTTGATGGCTTCCACTAAAAATAAGTGTACTGAAACTTCAAATAATCCATACAATTTGATAATTCCCCATTTAAAAAATAAAAATCAATGTCATCGAATAATTTCCTCAAAGCACAAAACTTATGCCCTTTTCTCCATCTACCAAAAATGTTGGTTTCTTCTTACACTGCTTTATGTGAAATAATTTTAGGCTTTGTTAAAGTAAACTTTTTTCCCAAACACTTTTGATAATTCAAATTGAAGCGACATAACAAAAAAAAAACAACTTTGACACTCTTGTCGATGAATGTATTTGAGATTTTGGAGATGTTAAAGGAGCTGCACACGCAGAAGAAAAACAGAAGGGCTAAAAGAAAATAAATGCTTTTCTTTTCTCCCTTAATTTCAAAGATTATAAAGTAGTTAAAATCGGAAGAGGTTTAAAAGTTTTTGGCTGTTGGGTGACTTTCAAATCTATTTTAATTATGCGTTATCAATTCTTTGAAATTCCAAACATTCCAAAAGTATTCAAACAAATTCACCTTTTTAGCGTAAAGATTAGCCGTGAATTGGCGGTCAACAAGACTTACATTTTCATTGAAAGTCAACCGAGGAAACGACAAGTGAAATCAACTACCCACATACGCTAATCTATATCAATCTCACTTTCGTTTATTTTGAGAGAATATTTGGTAGATTATATTTTTTATTCCGAAATATCATTCCGGTAAGGGAAATATATTTGTTTTATATTTATGTTTCTAGTTCATTCCAAATATAAGATTCTAATTCGCAGCTTAAGATGCCTGAAAAACTCCCCATTAAACACTCCCTTCAGGGTGAAAAAAAAAAGTTTAAAAATGTTAAAAGTATATGTAATGTGTAATTTCCTGTAAAAACTTGAAATATCAATCATTCGTCACCTTTAAAATAGGTATTAGAATATCGTTTGTATATCTGTAAAACGTTAATGCACAACGGAACTCAGGTCATTGTAAAAACTAAAATTCTCCCTTCCAAATTTACAACCTTCTGTTTCTCCTTCATATCATGCCATCCAATCATTCAAAGTTGTTCAAATAATCACGTCATTGTTTTCAGACACAGTTACAGCAAGGCAAATCAGGAGGACAAACACCCCAAAATAGAAAGGAACGAAAGAGCACCCCAAAGCTCACTACAACCGCCAAAAGTACACGAGAAAATCCAATATCTATTTTTCAGGACAAATAAGAGAGATTTTATATACACTTCTTCCACCTATATGATGTACCTTCAGAAAGAGAGCTGTCCTTCGGATTGTAGCATACATTTCATCCCACATTCTTATTCCGAATCTCAAAAGAACAGGGATTAACATAAATCACACTTAGTTCCACTATTTCATTTTCATGAGTTGTTTCAAAATACGGCCTGCAACTTAGAACCCATACCTAGCCTTGCGGCAAAAAAGATGTACGGAAAAAAGGATTAGCAAGTTCTTTTTACAGCTTCGCATAGCATCACGACATTTTATCAACTTCATTCACCATTCTTTATATACAAAAGAATGTTCCAGACACCAGCACTCTTGCTTTTCCAAACATCGGACAACTTTCTAAACTGTTCTTAGTGCTGAGTGACGATCTACAGGCCCTAAAATGACCACGGTTGTGTCTAGACTGAAGTTTCAAACCAACTTCAAACCACCTGTACTTAAAGTAACAGGTTTAATGCCATAGTCATCATCTTCGAGATCGCTGAAGGATATGTCTTCTTCATTTACTATGGGGTGAGTTGTTCCACCATATTCTCCTAAATCAGAATCTTCCTCTGGCCACTCATCGTCTTCTTCATCATAATCCTTAATAATAATTTGAGAGGGTCGACCACATTTCGGATCCTTGTTATCAGTTTTAATAATTGACCTTTCCTCAATAACAGACTTATCAGTGAGATGCGTTCCAGATGTTTCAACCATGTATTTATCAGTCTCATAATCTGTCCTTACGGAGAAAGAGGTTGTTCTATATCCATATGTCGGATTAGGCATGTCATCAGAACAATCATCATTTAATAGGCTGGGAGTTAATTCATTGTACCGTGCATTGTCTTTTGGGTATGAAGCACTTCTTCCAAAAATTTCAAAGTCAGGCTTTGTTTGTTTATGCAACTCCTGCATCCACATTGCTCTAGCTGCCGTGATCTGCAAGTGTTAAAACCAAGACATCGGAAAAGTTCATGTAACTATTAAGGTAGATATAACACTAGCTTAATCTAGAAGTGCCAGTAAATATTAGATATAACATTAGAAACCAATATTCTTATGATAACTAAACCAACCTAAGCAAAGGCACACTTAAATAAATAAATAAATTTTTCTTGATAGGAAACAATGATAGATCGACCTTACTCCAATTTCAAACTATATTATTTTCAAAATAGTTATAAACATTTCAAGCTGGAAAAAGAAACGGCTTCAGCAAATTAAATACAAACCATCCAATCATAATGCAGAAGTATAATTAATCAATTAAGAGAATAAAATATATGCTCGCCTTATACATAAAAAGGTAGACTTTTCTTCTCAAGACTTACTGTTTGTCTATCTTTTAAATGAGAGATAATATTTGAAGAATGCAGATTATAAGAACTTATTTATTGTAAACAATGTCAATATCAATAATATGTGTCATTAAGATTTAGAACAGACAAAAGGATTACACATTTACAGCATCATCAATAATAATATATTTTTCATAATAGAGAAGCAGTAGTGAATAAAAGTGCAATATAATTTAGTAATCTTCCTTGCTAAAAGAATCAAAGATTGCTAAATATATTGTAGAAAAAGAGAATAAAACTCAGAATAAATATATTTTACAACATGGAGTGCATAACAAATAGATTTTGGCTTATTATAGTAAAAGAGAAAACAGAAAGACAAATGGACAGGTAAGGAGAATATATTTTGAAACCCAAAGAAAACTCCTACAAGTTTGATTGGACGAACTTCTTCATAAGGTAAAAAAGAAAGAATAAGGATTGAAGTTAGCTTTTCCATAGACTAATTTATAAAAGCTCTCTCACGTAGTTTTCTAAATTTTAATATTTAACTTGTCCATAAGCTAATTTTAACTTATGAAGAAGTTCGTTTAATTATTTATCTCTCTTAGAAGTTATTATAAAAAAGTTCGTCTGGAAAGTTCACAAGTGACAGGTATCTAAATATCGTTCACATTATAAAGGGCAAATCAGAAAACACAGACTCTACGAATTCTATTATAAAGTAACTTGGACCACTGAGAAATACACGAATGTGTGTGTTTGTGTGAGGGATTTTAGCTCAAATGATCCAATTCCACAACGTATAAAGTTGGGAACTGAGCAGCATGAAGGAAGGACATAAATGCAACAGAACGGTAGCTTTTGGACTCCGTATCATTGGCCTGATTTATTACTTCCACTGATTAGTTATATTTTAAAACTATTCACACGCCAAAAGCATTCCCCAGTTAATCACAATGTGGATGGTTGGCCATTTTTAACTGGTAATTTAATTCCCAAGTATAAGCCCATTAGGTATATTTGAAAACCATGTATTTTCAAACTACGAGCTCGTCCGTCCATGAATTAAAGATATTGGAACAATCATTCCTAGCACAAAGGATTCACGCAATCATAATATAACGGTGAAACATTTTAAAATAACTTCATCAACATCTTCCAATAGGTTGCAAAACGCATAGTGAAGGTGATTGCAAGTGCGACATGAAAGTTTAAAGCAAAAGCCCATGTAACTGACCTGGGATGTAGACAAAACCCCTGCATCTTCTTTGTTAAGCCTCGAATGCAAAAGTACAAAATACACTTTCCAGAAATAACTTTCACTCATAAAGCAAGGGCATAGTTCAATTCTGAGCGCAGCTAATCTAGGAATTAATCTTTCAACAACCGCTGCATGCTGTTTTTGTGCATCAGACATGTCAAAATCTACAGGTAGAATTCACCTCGTCAAAATCTCAAACAACATGTAACGAATGAGTAAAAGAAATCAATTAAATCACGCAACACGAGAAACCATACCATCACTCATACTGTCAAGACATTATTATCTAAATTACGAAGGAATTTAACATGTATCATACGGTGTAACTAACAGTCATGAGCTATCCGATCTATCTACAACTACTACAGCCAATTAAAAATTCAATGTGCATTAATCGTTCTGTGATCTGATCCAATTAAAAACAGCATTTCTCTCTAGTGAGTGTCTGCATGAATTTACCGTCGGTGTCGTCTTCTTCGTCAATAGGAAAATCCAACCACGTCTCGGGATGCATAGCGATGTTCACCGCGAAGGTCAAAACCTCCTCCGTGATTCCAACAGCGCGTTGTTCTGGACCGCAATCCCCTTCCGAATCGGATCCCAATGAAATCGAATTAGAGCGATTGGAAACGGCAGCCTCGTCCAACTGCGGTTCTTCGTTCGGAGAAAGAGAGCGATGCTTGAATTGATCGGAGATAAACGAAGAGGGATCGGATTGAGTATGAGCAAGAGAAAGAGAATGAGAATGAGAATCCGTTGACGGCGGAGCGAGGAAGGATGCCATTCCCCAAAATTGACGAGTTAGGGTTTGCTTGATTTCGTCGAGGTCCTCTTTGACTCCACGACCTTCCGTTTCTTCGTCTTCTTCTTCTGATTCTGATCTGAATTCATTTTCTCGTGCTTGCGGCTGCAGGGGGTCTCTCAATGACGTGGTAGGTGGATCGAGTACGGTGTCGTTTTCGTGATCTCCATCGCCATCGAGTCGGAGAGAATTTGAGAAGGAGCGAGACAACCATGACATTTTCTATTTTTTCAAAAATATGAAAACAAAAAAAATGGGGAATTGGAGATTGTGACCTGTGAAAAGGTTTATGGTTTCGAATTTTTTGATCGCAAGAAGGTGAAGGGGAGGGTAGAGGGCGTGAATCAGGTGATTCGTGTACTACCGTGGGCGTGCACTTTAATTCGACACGTCGCTCTAACTTGTCGCCACTACAACAAATTTCAAACGAAACAAATGGAACTTGCAGTGCAGATGAAACAAAGACGAAATCGACCCAGACACGTGTTTAAAAGTAAAACGGAGGGAAACGGAAGTTAAGTTGAAGTTGTACCTACCCATCACCAAAGAACATTAGTAAAACAATTATTAACCGATCCATTACTTATACAAATTATATCTGAGTTTTATGATAAAATATAAGAAATATTTTCACCAAAGTCTAAACTTCCATGATTCAATTATTATTTTGCCAGTCACATTATAAACCTATATTTTCACACAGGCAGCAGAAGAATAATGAGTAAATGAGATATCTACCAAACAAACGCGAAGAACACATTAGAGAAGTTCATCAACAAGGCAAGATAGTCCTCGCATTATTTCAACGATACTCTACTCTTATATGTGAGGATGATATGCACGTCCAGTGCATTTATTAATCTACTTTGAATTAAATTAGAAGATCCATTCTTTAGCAATAGAAATCCCTCATATTTAGTCATGAATTAAGTGTAGAGTAGTTTTCTGTTTTATTTTTCTATAGTATTTAATGTCATTCATATTACCCAAATAAAACAAGTTTAAAAGCACACCCCTATACGTAACTATTAGAGGTATAAAACTAGTATCATGAGCTCACTCACGGGCTTGATATTCACAAACCATGAAAGCACATAGCTATTAGAGTTTAACATTTTCATCAGTCTTTGCTCCATATTCACACCTCCATCAAAACACTTGAACTCCGATATTGGTTAACTTCCAAAAGTATTAAAGTAGTGCAATATTTTAAAAAGAATTATCAAAATAGTATAATTTTTTGAGAAAAACAAAAAGATTTACAGAAGATGGGAGAGTCTTATAATTTTGTTTGAGTTCATTACAAATATGTTGTGTCAATTTGACATGATTTGAATTCATTAAAATAAAATCGTATCAATCTAAGATGATTTCAATTTGTATCTCAGTTTATTTAAAAGCATACCAAATTGGTATGATTTTAATTAAAATAAAAAAATACAATGCACCAAAATAAAATTATATCAAATTAGTACGACTTTACTTTAGTGAGTCAAAAATCGTGTTAAACCAACAAAAAAATTTTATAATTAAGTCGAATTAAATTGCAGAACTTATCTATTTTTATAATAATTTTTAAAGCTTGTACCACTTTAATAATCTTTAAAAAAAAACATTTTTTTAAGTGTTTTTGTCCAACTTTTTCGTCCATACTTCTTCTTTTAAAATATCAACACTCAATATTGTTACAAACTAAAACTTCAATTTTTAAAGATTTACAAAAATTGTTATCCCATAAAAATTTATTATTATCTCATAATTCTTACTAAATGTTATGCCATTAATATTTTTATAGAAGTTATTTTTTTATTACATGATCAAAAATAGAAATTCATATCGGTCAAATAATCTATTTGAAATTTTGTTAAAACTAAACAAAATAACTAAATGATTTGTACTTAATATATTTGAAAAAGTAAATATTGTGTCAGTTTTGATTTATATATAAAAGACATTAAATAAATTTGAATTAATATAAAATTTCGTAAATATAATATATATGAAAGAAATTTTCAATCTAATAAAAAGATATTAATTAATATGATGTTTAATAGGTATATACATGTATATATTCTGTTATTCATGAAAATTTAATTTTTATAATGGCCATTAGTAGTATTTATTTAATTTAATTATACATAATGGTTAATTAACTTGCATTATATGTACTTCTCAAAATTTATGCTAATAATATTTATTTTTAAGTTTTTTTAAAGTATATTTATGAATAATTTCATTAATGATTTTATAAATATTAAATTTATAATATTTTACTTTATTTAATAATTAATGTAGATATCTAGGTTATTAATGTTGTAGATAAATCCGAAACTGATACGTAAAATCTACACCATTAAGTAACTTCCTTTACAATAAAACAGTTGATTTTCAGGATAAGAACAGAGAAATTTATTTTAATTATGTGATAAAAGTTGTGAGTGAAAAAACACGGTATATAACTAAGTGAGTAAAAATAAAATTATTTTGGATTAGAATAAATGGAAAGAGAAGAAGAAACTATTTCTATTATTTCAGAGATCAAATAATATTAAAATTTGGGGTATGAACAAAATTAAATTAAGTGTTATAATCTAGAAACTAATTATATTTAATCATTTATTTTTTATTTTTTATTTTAAAAAAATATTTTTAAAATTTAAAAAATACACAATATAATTAAATTATAGAATTAGTTTTGATTTAAAAGTAACACAAAATGCAATACAGTTGTGTAATTATTTTATTTTTATTTTTTATTTTTGTGGAAAAATATTTTGTGATAAAAATAGAAGCAAACTAAGTCCTAACTGATAAAAATCAAAAGTGAACTATAATATGTGACGATCTGATAAATAAGGATTTATATGTACTATATAAGGAGAGTTTGAAAAAAAAAATGTTTTTAACAAATTGAAAAATAAATTATACCTAAGTTAACTCTTGTGAAAAGTTATAGAATTAGCAATTTTGGGCTTACACGGAATGAATTTCTTTATAATTTTTTTTTTTGTCATTTATAGAAATCCTTTGTGAGTAACCGTATCAAAGTCTTCCTTTAATTCATCAGAGTATTGTGATGAATGAGATTCTTGAAGAACACATCCTCATACTCCATGCCATCCAACCCTCTATCTTTCTCTGTAATGTCTTGATCTACAATCTCACTACTCATACAAGAATCACTTCTAAAGGTGATCCATGCAGAATCCACTTTTCAAAAAAAAAATCTCTGATTCAACTATTCTCTATGATTATGTGCGTGTGAACTCACTAACTGAATTTGCTCTCTACAAAAAGTGTTTGTCGCCTTAAAGAAAAGCTGTGTTACAAACTTCAAATTTACAAAACATCAATAATGTAGGTATACATTGATAACTTTTCAATACAAAACCTAAACACATCATGAGATTAAACATAGGTGGAAGCTATTACCATTCACTCCAGCTTCCAATTAAGTTATAATTACTAAACACTGAAAGAAAAATATCAGTACGGTATTATTAAAAAAAATAACTATTTAAATTTACAAAAGATTTAAAAAATAAAGAAAGATAGAGTACTGACTTAGCGCCAGAATTGGCTAGATAATTTTGAGACTGTTCAAATTAAACTAGCCGCGCCATGTCATGGAAAACGAGATTTGTGAAAATTTAAATATGAAAAAACATGCTATTAATTATGTATCGTTGTCTTCCTCAACGTTTAAAATTACTTCACTTTTTATTTAATACTGTATAGTCACCCGATCTTGACCACACCTAATCCAGATTCTTCCTTGTTGACCCTTCATCTTTTTTCTCCCAAAAATGACACTTTCTGTCCTGTCATCAACACTACCCTCTTCCCACAATAACACAAAGCAAATCAATTATCTGTTTGGACCAGAGCAAGTGCACACATTTTTTTTATTCAATTAAACAAAAATAGAAAAGGAAAAAAAAAATCTTTCAATTTCAAAACCAAAAATTAAAATCTTGATTTCAATTTGAAACTCTCTTATTTCCTCAATTTTTTTTTTATGAAACAAAAACAGAGGAGTGATTAATCAGTCCTCCTCCTCCAGCTAATCCTAACACACCGGAACAAAAAAGTGGGGCTTCAAAATAAATTGGACTACTATTACATTATCGTTTTCTATGATCTTACAACTCAGCTTCCCACAATTATTTCAAAAGCACACAGCGTTATCCGATCCGTGCTGATTTGAATTTCCAACAACTCTAACCTAATTAGTAGTACCACCAACTAGTTGTTATGTTCCAACCGTCAATTTGCAATTCCCACAAAAGAAGTACACATATACGAAGTTAGCTATGAACAAATGTTTCTTCATTTTCATTGTATTGTGGCAGTAAGCATACACTTAGAAATCAAGATGCTAGAAGAGTAATCTAAACTGCACATTTTCAAAAACTCAGCAGATTTCTGCTTTAGTACCGGGTTGCAACCGCTCTGAATCACCAGAAGTAGCTTCGCCGCCAACCCTGCTTCAACAGCTTTTGAAGCACATTCTTCAGGGGCAAGCTTGTAAATAGCCCACAGAATCGACAATGCGAATTGTGTGCAACTCTCTGAGACTCTCATCAACAACTTCACCACACTGGGAATGATATTGGGACACTCTTTCAAAGCCAATCTTCCCTCAGGAAGTGTTGACAAGACTTCGAGGATGTTGAGGGCTATCTCTAAACACTCGTGGTTCAAAGTGGGCAAAAGCTGAATCAGCTGAGGCACTGCTCCTATGCTTACAATTGTGCTTCTAACCGATTCACGCGAACACACAATTTTTAGTAATATGAGTCCGGTTAAAACGCTTGTTGGGTGTTTTTTATCTCGCACTAACCTTAAAACCCCGACCAAAAGACTCAAACTTGATAACACAACGGTCTCGGAGGGGTTACCTTCCACCAACAACATTTGAATCAACTTGGCGCAATTCATCTTGGTCTGGATGGTTCCCTCGTTCATGATGTCCACCAACAAAGAAACCTTAGCGGGTTGCATGAGATTCCTCTTCAGCTCCGAACCCAAATCCAAATTCACAAGAATCCCAATCGCTTCCGACCCAACCGCGTGCGAGGTGAAAGGACCCAACAGGGAAGAAATCAAAGCGAGCCCGTTGTTTTCCTCAACGGTTTTCCTGGTGGAGAGGTGGGAATCGACGAGTTTGCGGAGCTGTTTGAGGGCGCGGACTCTGTTCTGACCCTTGACCCTTTTGAGCGTGTCGAGGAGCTCCAAGGCGGTGCCTTGCACGTCCTCGAGCTTCTTCTTCATGGCGAGGTACTTTTGCGAGAACCAGGAGAGGATGAAGTGGTGGAGAGTGGTGTTGGGCGTGACGGAATCGTCCCAGAGGTCTTGCATTGTGGTGGGGCAGGTGTTGTGGCCGAGGGAGAACCATTTGAGGATGTTGGAACGGTCGTAGGTTTGCCCCGTGCAAAGGGTGACGGGGTCTTGCATTGGCTCGAGCGAGATTGGGCAGATGAAAACGGAAGGGACCTCAATCGATGACTCGAGCTCCTCAATCAACGTTTTCAGATCCGAAACGTTGGCAGTAGCATTGGCATCCTTCATGGTTGTTGTTTGCGTTGGCACTAGGTGGTGTTCTTGGTACGGAGGCATTGTTGCATACGTGCAGTTGATTTTTCTATAAGTGGAAGTTGGAGGGTGAGGTGCGAGTTGGAGTTGGGGAAAGGGAAAAAAATGGTGAATGAGGATAAGAAGAAGAAGCGTGTGGGAGAGGGGAAAGGAAGGGAGGGAGCAATAAAGAAAGGTGGAGAGAGAGCTAAGAAGTGCTTGTCAAAGGGACAACTTTATTTTCCACCCTTTGCTTTTTTATTTTATTTTTTTATGCCTTTCTTTCTTTAACTGTGCTGCCTTTCTTTGGTCAAAAAAGTAGTGCTCCGCTTATTCATCATGAACGACATGATTGAGTCTTAATTTTCATCGCCAATACCGAGGCACTCTTCCTCCTCAAGCTTCGAAAAAGTTTAGGAAATCACCCACCCCAGACCATAATTAAAAAAACCAAATAAAAAAAAAAAAAGAGGACAAGAAAGAAAATAATAGCGCTTGATAAGAACAAAATGAAGTCCGCAACAGAGTACAGGGCTTGAAGAACAAAAACTGCGCCTCAGTGTACCCAATGATACAAAATACATAGTCGAAGCAACAGAGACAGGCATCAAAAAACCGTGGAATAGAGCCACCAAGGAAGAAAAAGCTGTTTTCTGTATTTCTCCTTTCCCTCTACGAGACTGTCATGCCACATAAGGCGTAAGCAATTTACCCTTTTACAAAATTTTATGGCATATTCTGTTAACAGCTATATAATTTATTAAAAAAAATGAAATAAAGATAGATAACCATTTTTTTTAATGTGATTCTGATATTTTGTAGAATTTGAAGTGTTGTGAGAGAAGTAAAAAATGTGTTAAAATAATGAGGGTTAGATGGGATCTAAATAAAAATGGTTGGTTCCTTTTGAAGTAGTGATTGGGTAGGGGGTGAGGTTGAGGGGGCTTTTATTAAACGAGGGTGCAGCACACGAGTGCATAGTGATATGAAATTTTAACTTTGAGGTCAGTGACAGAGTGTGGTGGTGTGTGTTTCTTTTGAACTCCTTTTTATTAATATCTGATACTGCCACTGTAGTGGTAGAGAGAGAGAAAGTGTGGAATGCATGAGTTGTGGAGCAGATAAGGGACAATCTTGAGCTTGAAGACGCAACCTGGGACCCGGACAGATAGTCAAAAAGGTAACCAGATGCCACCAACCGAGAATTATTGAAGAGTGTGCTAAGCGACGTCGTTTCTGTCACTCAACTCAATTGGTTCAAACTCACAAGACACTTCCCATCCACTTTTTTATTTTTTATTTTTTATTTTCCATGATATAAAGAAGAATAGTGATTAGGAATCTTTTAGAAGACATATTCGATTTTTGTATCTAAATAAAATTTACTGACAGTGGAATAAAATAGAGTGTGGTGAATAATGTAATAGTATCGTTGGTGAAGCTCAAAATTAGAGGAGAAATTGGGTGGAAAAGGAATAAGCAAGTGCACGAGGGCATGTTCCTCTTTCTCTTTCCACCAAAAGTGGTCAAAACCAATGTCAGAAAGGCCAAAGGGGATGCCATTGGCATTGCCTGTGCCTGCAAACAAAGAATGAATTCTAAACAAAAAAGTAAATCTAGTCAAAATATTTAGCTGGCACTTAACCGAGGCCAAAGGGTGTGTCTCGTGTATCGTACGAACCCTTTTTTTTTTTCTTTCCTTCTTAAAGTCCTTACCTATGTTGCCATGTGTGAACTCAACTCAACCTCACGGAGGGAGAATTCAACTTTCCAAGCTTCAGCTTCGATTTTCGGACTCCTGCTTCCTCACTCGCACACTCTGTGTTTGCTATTTAAATCTAAACAAATTCAGTATACCTCAACCACGGCAAATTTCACTTTCTTTTTTTTATATTTTGTCTCTCCTTTTCAAATTTCAAACACAGACGCACCAAATAACATTAAATACTATGAACATAATATGTTCCATTCACTTCTCTGTTTTCGACGCTTCGTTTAAATGTTTATTAATTTGCTTCGCAGATGAAATTAGTTCATGTTTAAATTGAAAATTGAAGAAATCGTATGAAAAAGAATTTGAATACAAGCTTTTTAGGATGGAATGGATGCAGTTAAATGTAGCCAAGCCTTCCACATCCCAACTTTATGTTTATAAAACTGTTCACTTTGTTGATTTTCTTTTGTTGTGGTGTGGGGTTTGGAATAGTCTGCGGATGTAAAGGGGCGTGATATTTGATAAACGTATTCTTTCTTACTGTTAATATATATGGTCAAATTTTGTTTGCGTGGATTTTTGGGTTTTAATTGCACTAAACTATAAATTTCCATATGTTTTTTTACCTTGGAATGAAAATTTGGCAAAAGCATGGTAGTTAAAAAATTACTAAAATAAGTAAATTTTAAAAAAATTATGAATAAAAAAAGAAGTTGTATTAGGTTGACATAACTTTAATTCATTGATTCATTGCATTTTTATTTAAAGTTGTGTTAGAGTGACGTTACTTTAATCAATTTTAATAGAATTTAATAGAAGTGATGTTAAAATAACATGATTTTAATTTAAAATTATTTAAAATAAAGTTACGTCACAATAACAAGACTTCAATTTTAAGAATGTTTTGGATTAAAATTATGTTATTTTAACACGATTTTTACACAATTAAATTGTATTAGTTTAATACAATTTACCCATTTTTATAATATTTTTTAAATCTCTCTGTCTTGATATTTTTTAAAAATGGCACAAAAATAGTGTTTTTTCTTCGAAGTTTTGGTTTATGCAAGTTTATTTAATACTGTCTAACTTTCAGTTAAATAATATGTCATAAGAATTCAAATCTTATTTAAAATTCAATTAAAGTATTGATGTGCAAATACAAGTAGTTAATTATATTGTTTGTGTTAGAATGAATTATATTATATGTTTATCTTATAATATATATATATATATATATATATATATATGATATATTATACGTTTATTTTTATTATTAAAATAATAAGATTTATTATATGATATAAGCTTAAAAAATATATAATCATTTTTAAAAATATAATAAATATATTATTATTATTATATTAATCTAAATTAAAATCATATGTGTCAAAATTAACATAAAAAATTATAAATTATTATCATCATAAAAATATTATTAAAATATTATTGTTCTATAGATTAAATATTTCATTTATCAATGTCAATAAAATATCATTCGATATCAAATACAAATTGAATGATAAAATAATTGGCATATGAAATCAGCAAAGTGTCAAGGTTTTTTAAAATAAACTTTAGGAGAAATCGAAAATGTAACTTGAAAGGATTAAAATATTGGATAACGAGATTTATATGAAGCATAAAAGAATATAAAAGAGTATAAATTTTAAGGAAACTAGTGAAATAAAAATAAATTTAATATGGCAATAGTACAAAATTACAGCTAAAATTCGAAAACAATTTAACTCGAAAAAAATAGAAACAGTGTATAACTAAAGTACTTCAATCATAAACGAGTCAGCAGAAACTTAAATTCTGACAAGAAATGTAATTGTCCTGAGAAATAAATGCTTGAAATAAAGTCTTATAATTATGAACGATGCAAAATAAAATTAAAATGTTTGAAAATAAATTTGTAAGCAAGTGAGAAATACCCAAAAGTAAGCGCCTGATTGATTTCGAGTTTTTAATTTGAAATATAACTTTTCAAACAAAATGGTTCTCTAACTTATTTTAAAACAATTTTACATTTGTTTCCAAAATAATTTTATGAATTTCGGAACATATTGTTTTACTCATGTTAATTCATTTAACATCCCAAAAACTGATAACTTCAAATTAAATAACACATCACATACATGAATATTCAGAAAGTACGGAGTTTAGGGTATAAGAGTATTCCATACATTAGACATACCCAGATTATAAGGAAAGAGCTCCACACGGCCCAAACAGAAAACACTAAAAGAAAACAAGTAATTAAACTAGGTCTTGTTAGGAAACGAGAAGCATGATTAATAAAATCCTTCATTTGTTGGGCCCCACAATGGCCCAACACCCATCCAATCCATCAAGCTGCATCAACCCTACCATAATTACCACTGTCAGGGGTTTTCACATCTGCTCACATCAACAAGATTGATGATCATCGCAATAGAGAAGACCACACACAACATACAAGCAAGCAACAAAGTAAGCTAGTGTAAAGAAATCTCATATTATAACAGTTCACATGTAACTTCAAAGCCAAATATAAATAACAGGCATCACACCAGAGCTATCAAAAATATATGAGACTCCAAGACTTGACTATCCGGATACGTGACTGAGGCATCACCACGTGGCAGTGGAATTACGTCCTAGCAATGAGGCGTCACCGCGAGGCCTTCACGGAATTATACCCTTACAGGAGGCACCACCACGTGGCCTTCGTGGAATTACACCCTGACCCTGACGCACCACCACGACCCCCGTGGAATTACGTCCTTTCGTCGAGGTACCACCAGGAGCTCCCATTAAGAGGGTCCGTGGAATTACGTCCAACAGATGAGGCGCCACCAAAATCTCTCACTACATGAGTCACAGGATTACGCCCTACCACACTTAGTTCATGTTTCGCCAACCAATCAGAAAGTTCTCACAAATACTAACATCATGTATAAACAACCAATCATACAACTCATGCTTTCCAATTCATACCCAATAAAATAACATGTCATTTCCATCTCAAACTCATATATTAATCATGCCATCATCATGCGACCCTTCTAGTAAAGCAGGTCAGACAAACAAGTCACACATCAGTGAGCCACCCAACAATAACATTCAAACCTACCCGCTGCCTCGCTCAAGCAAGGCTCACTCAGGCGAGTGGGATCCTCTCGCTCAGGCGAGTCCCATCTCACCTAAGCGAAGGCGCGACTAGGGAATACTGACCTCTGCGGGGTCTCGCTCAGGCGAGCCCCTTCTCGCCTAAGCGAGATTGTACCTCGCCCAAAAATGAAGTCAGGTCGCCTGGGCGACCGTTCGTGCAGGAAGTCTTGGGCGAGCCTCTATCAGTCTCGCCTAAGCGAGGCATGCTCGCTTGGGCGAGAAAACCAGCGCCCGCCACTGTTCATTCGAGTGATAGTCACCCACACTCACCCACACAGTCCAACAGGCATTTTCAACCGATTATATTCACACACATGCCGTTCAATCATCATATACTCATCAAACAAGCAGATTCTACCGAAAATATGGTAAGGTCTAGCTTCCTTTACCTGGAATAGGCTAGAGCAAGACCTTGATGGTAGACACAAACTCAACAGAACAAGGAGTACGCTTAGGAGCTGGAAAAACACGGAAATAATACAAGGTAAGATCATCACAGAGGCTTAGTTGGGTAAAACACGAAAAGATACCAAGAAATGGGCGGCACGAGATGTAGGATGACTTACGTGGAGTAGGAACAGCTTGAGCGGACTTGGAAGCGACGAGAAGGCAAACCCTAGCAGAGAGTGCGACTGCTCAAGGAGGCACAAGGGTTCTGTTTTACAAAAATAGCATAGGATTAGGGTTGGAGCATATTAGGTCTGATCCTCCCCTTTGTGCCTGCCCTTAGGCCCACAAGATGGGGCAGCCCTTTAAAGTAAAAGGCACAAAAAGAAAAGTGAATCTTACAATTCATCATTGCCATCGTCAACATAATAATAACAATAATAATAATAATAATAATTTATATCTATAAAAAAAATCATTATATATATATAATTATCTTTTAAATAATTTCTATTTTAAATTAAAATAATTATATTTTCATTAGGTAATTTAAATTATTATTTTTATAATTAAAACAATTATTTAACTCTTTTATCTTTTTAAATTATTATTTAATTAAATTCAGTTATTCTTTTAAATTAAAACAATTATCTATAATAAAAGGACACGCATATATGTTTTCATTAATAATAATAATTTATTATTATTATTATTATTATTATTATTATTATATCACCTACCATTAAAATACACTTTTAAATTAATTTTAATGTGATACAAAAACTTTAACGATGTGTATTTTTGAAATTAATCGCTTTGAAAAAGTAAATTAAAACTATTGTTAGAAAGTAAGGTACAATTGTGGCTTTTGAAAATTTTGAAACCCCAGGAAAAAACTATCCTCGTGAAGGATTCAAATTAGTACAAAGTGACATCTTAAATCAAGATTAGATCATGTTCATTACAAAATAAACAATTGAATCATTTTTCTTTTCTTTTCCTTTTTTAGCTGACTCATCAGCTCCGTAGTCAGTCCCTCGGTGGAGGAGCCAAAGGTTTCCCGTTCCTTTTCAATTGCTGGACCAACCTCACTTTATCCATTTTTTTTACGTGTCAGAAAAACCTCTTTCTTTTTTTTTCCCTTCATCATTATTTCATGTAACAATCCAATCTTCTTTTTTTTCTGTCTTCTAAACAAATTCACGAGCATAAAAAAAGTTTGGATCAACAATTAATTAATGAAATTATTTAATTTTTATAATTATTAAAAACCACATCCTTTATTGTTTTATAACATTTCCAATTCTATAATTTTTTTCTTAACTTTGATTTTGAACATAGAGTTCGAAAACATCAATGCCTTCCGTCAATATTACTTGAATTAATTCCAATTATCAGATTAATTTGAATTTGAATAAAATATATCTTGACACTTTAATGGTTCATCGATGTATAAGAGATAATTAGATTTCTCAACAGAAAGATGCCACCCATATTCAGCCAAGTTTTGCTCTCTGACACTAGCAAATACCACAAACAAACAACACCTTGGAAACATAGACCCTAAACGAAGCCAAATCTTGTCACCACCACAAACAAGTCCTTTCATTCGTTCACCACCCTAAACTCAGGTTCTTTCTAGCACGGTGGTTCCACCAAAAAGAATGACCATTAAAAAAAATCAAAATTCTAGCTGAATTGGACATGAAAATGACGTTTGCTGTAAGAAATTGAACAACAAATACCATATTATGTCAACAATCAACAATGCTACACGTATTCATGGAATCTTTGATCCACCTGCTATAACATGTATCAAAGAACGCACTTGTTTGCCTTTATTTGATTTGTTTCTTTTAATTGCACTCAACACTTAGAAATAGCATGTGTAATGTGTAGTTAAAATTACCTAGAAGAGAACACCGATGTTTGAACTTAAGCGTGTTCCATAGGATGTCAATGGAAAGAATAAGGTACGAGTGATAGTTCCTCTGTATCTGTACCAATATTCGTGCGAGTATTCATTGTGTGGGTATTCACATAAAATTTTAATATTCACGTATATATGGGTATCCGCGGATATTTAAAAAATAAATTAATATTTAATAACATATTTTAACCATAAATTCAAATAAAAATACAATACATACCATTCATAAATTTCAAACAAAGTGCAAATATTTAACTAGTGTTGAATCACAGTTTACAAAGAAATTGAGATTTTATAAAACTAATTGATAAAAAATAAACCACTTAACATCAATGTTTTAAATATTCCATCTCCATTTAATATGATAAATTTATATATGGGTCTTAATAACCAGTGCTCTAAGGGCACCAGTTAAAGATAATTAATATATATTGAATATTGTAGAATATTATAGTTAATTGTGATAATAAATAAAATTTGACTAATAACCATTAATGCAGTTTTACTTTATTTAATGAACAAAAATGTCCTTAAGTTTGTGTTTAATATTTTATTTAGTGTTCATCCATAAAAGTTAAAAATCAATTAAATAATCAAATAACTATATTTTAATGTTGTTAAAAATTAAAATATAATTAAACATAAATTTTTTTAATTAATATAAAAACCAATAAAAAATAGTGTTAAACATCTTAAAAGTCTACAAAAAAAATATTAAAGTATCAATTTGAGACTTCATTGAATTTATTTTCTCTAATTGCAACATCTATGTTAACTTAACAAAATCCCTTGTATTAAAAAAATAAAAAATATTTCAATATCTGAAATTAATAATTATAAATACATAAATTTAGCAATATAAAAGAAAATAATTACCTAAACTTTTAGTAGATACCTTAAAAATTCTAAAGTGTTTATTTTGTATTAGAGTTGTTTAAAAAATTCAAATGATAGTTTAATCTTTATAAAATATGTTATATGTATTTATATTATTTTAATTAATAGACTTAATTATTTCAATGTAAAAATATTAAAACTAATGTGCATTATTTATTCATTAACTAGCATTCTCCTCTATATATAAATATATATATATATATATATATAATTAATTAATTTTGTATGACCGAATTAAGTTTACAATTCAATTTTCAAAATGTTACTTGAATCATCAAAAATTTATTATATATCTCTACGAAAAAAATTACATAAAGTTTCATGTCAACTAAAAATATACCAAATTTATAATTAGGATCACGAAAATCCTTATGTCACTAATCTTGTAAGAGACTTATTGTACATTTTGCTAAACCGGGGAATAAAATTATATAGCAGCATATAATAGATAAATTGATTAAATAAGCTTCGTTCTATATCTTAATTTCACAATCCAGCTAACATAGAAATCCAAGTTGTTAAATTTCTATTGCTTACATCCAAGGACGGATATACAGAATACGATCAAACGAAAGATGATTTTTTTGTCTAATTTTTTAAATATGTAATTTTGAAATAGACATTCAAAGGAAATGTTAACTATTTTTACACATAAAGCCGAGTTTGATTGTATTTCAAACCCAAAAGATGGAAGCATATTTATTAATTGGTTTGAGAAGATTGTGGATAAAGACTCCAGTGTTATATTTCGTACTGATTTTGCGTTTCAGGTTCTGAAAGCTCATCGGATCTAACAAATACAACAAACACACAAAAATATAGCCTCATGATTACAAAGGGAAATGAAATCATTAGACGTGATAATAGTTGAAAACCATCAAATTCAACCAGTATATATGAAATGCATTTAGATGTCAATGTTAAGAATCTTGTTCTATAACATACCAATGAATTTGATGTCAATCTAGATCTAGTGCTGACTTGTTTAAGATACCAAACAACTCTTAAGCTATTTCTGGTTTCTTGGTTCCAAAACTGTAATTTTGAAAACAATTCTAAACCTATTTATGCAGAGAACAAGTATCCAATCATGTACTCTGTTTTACTTCTAAAAACTAACTAAAATCAAACAAGTCCTGGTGTAATGTCCTACGAATTTTACCTTTAGTATCAACAAAAAACATGCGCTTTATATAAATCCCACGCAAAAGTTTAATTGGCAGAGAACGGATATTTTACTTGTGGTTCAAAAATCATTTACCCAGAAAACACATTGGACAAACCAAGGTCAAGGTCAGCATGAGAGTTAATTGCACTAATCTCACGAACAATTTGATTAAGCGCAACTTCGTCTTTGAGTATTGAAGTATGCGACACACCATCTATCTTAACCACTTTAAGGTATTGACTTTTCTCCTCTTTCCATAGTGATTGAAGCGCCAACAAACTCACCAAATTCACCGTTCCATCACCATCCCCATATGAAATTTCTGGGCGATCATCAAAATCACCTTTCTCATAAAACAAAGTTTCCAAGGTTCTCACTCCTGTTCCCATAATACAAGTTACAGGCACGTGTGGCGCTGGAATGTTCCCTATCAAGGGTACAATGCGTGTTTCGTAAGGGTAAACCCCTTCGGGAAAACCAATGTCTTTGAGAAAATCAACCATGTCATGTGCGGAGTAGGTCTTATTTGGAGTGATCACAATTGGTGTTTGAGGACCAAAAATTTTGGGGTTAGGCAAAAGCCAAAGGTTACTCTCGGAGCTTCTCTGTTCACCCCTCACTAACAGAGGCTCCACCAGGGGCACTCCCAGAGTGTTGCCAGATGCAAAGGTGAACATTTCGTCTACAGCGCCACCCCATGGAGCTGAAAGAGCAATGAAGTGTTTAATGAATTTTTCACGCCAAGAGGGGGGGTTTCGAATTAGGAGTTGCATGACAAATAAACCTCCTAAACTGTGGGATACCAGTATCACTGGCTTCCCACCGTTGGAAGTGCTTGCTTCTTCTATCAAATTCTTTAGGTCTTTTAGGAACTTGGAACCCACTTGTGAGGGGTGACCCTCAGCAGCTAGACCATATCGAAAGTCATAGGGGGCACCAAACAGAGTCTCACCATCAGCATAACCCAGCTTTTGCAATGAATCCACCAGGGACGCCATGTATTCGGTAATATGCCTATTAAAGAAATTCATCAATGGAAAAACGAAAGGGTACATTAATTGAAGAAGAAAGGGAGGCACTTACTTGAGACGAGGATTGAGATAAAGAAGGGAGTTGATGGAACCGAAGTGAGGGACCCGAGTGAGAACTCCAGGGGTGTTGAAGTAATCATCGAGTTGTGGATGGTAGTGAAGGGTCATGCGTTCAGCAAAGCATTGTGTGAAAGGTGCGAGAATGACACTGGAATCAAACCAGAGTCTGAACCAGCCTTTGTTTTTCTTCCCAACAGGGTACCAGGATTCGCAGATGAAACTGGATGGCTTGTACTCTCTGCTCAACTTGGCTTCTAGCTGGTTCCCTCCGTTACCAGGTACTAGAATCAACGGGTGCAGGTTCCCGCTCGTGCTGGTCCTGCACGTGCATACCACTGACAACATCACAACAACCACTGTGAGTGGCGCAAACCCAATCCTCACCACACCCTGTTTGTTCATTACAATATGGATAACTTATCCAAATACCTACTATGCCATTTTCTGCTTATGGGCTTTCTTTTTTAAGTGTTCTTTATGGACGAGTAATGATGAATAATGATGGAAGTGGAGAAGCGGGTGATGTAAAAAAGGGAAAGAATATGTGGTGGAGATTTCTATTTTATTTTCGTTTTGAATATTATGTACAAGAAATGGGGCAGCTAAGGTGCCACGCTTTCACTTCTTTGATCGCTTATTATTAAAACTACTCTGAATGACCATGAGCTGGCCTGGAAATAATGCATCAGATTCGATTTGATGATGTTTTGGGTCATCATGATACGAAATTCATAAGGCCTCAAGAGTAAGTTACACAGCCCAAACAAGTTGTTAATCTGAAGGAGATGAAATATCTCTCTCACACATTGTAAGGTTTTATTTAATTTTTTATTAAGTCTAGAATGGTAGTTTCGTAATCCTTTGGAGGTGCAGCAAGAAAGAAAGGGAAGTGAAGGAAGAAATATCCAAGTTTGGACCTAAGTTAAATATTTTTTGGTTTACTGGGCCTGTGTATGTCCACAGCTTTCGCTGGACCTATTTTCATTACGAACCAAAAGTAGTTTTTCTGTTAAAATTATAATCACTGTTATTATTAAATATATATTGGGAGCTTCTCACTGTACCTCCAATATTTCTTCTGTACCTTCAAAAAAAACTCTTATACCCTTATTTATCGTGAAAGTTGTTAGGGACGCAGTAAATTTCATTTACTGCGTCACCAACCTTCTACACCCCCAACTATTTTTTGTGCTCGCATTTCATTTTTTCTCCAGTGCTTTCTTTTTAAAATTTTGCTAGCCTTCTTAGCAGCTTCTTACGAGTTAAAGTTTTTTTTCTGTTTGCTTGTGAAGTGAAATTTTTCGTTTCATAAACTATATAACGCGTTTCAAACTTTTACAAAAGCCGTTTCACGAAAAAAATCAAAATTTATGAGAAATGGATTACAGAATCCGTTTCATACACTGTGAAACGGATTCCGTAATCCGTTTCATAAAAAAATTTTGTTCAGTGCCATTAAAATTTTGTAAAACGTGTAGATTTTTTTTTTCTCATTTAAGCATTTTCAAATATTTCAATAAATTACTTTATGTTTCTAACAAGCCACATTAAGGAGAAGGGTATAGAAACGTATTCTCCAAATTGCTAGAATGACACCACTTTAGATCATATTAATACAACAAAATCGGTATTTGAATAAAAAAAAATTATATTTAACATAAGAATCTATAAGCTGAATATGAAAACAGAATTAGAAACACCCAAGATTACACCAAAGTAAAAGTTTCATTAATTATTTGATAACACTTATAAACAGAGGTTTTAAGAATTCTTACTATAACTAATCATACAATTCACACATGCATAAAATAAAGAGATAAGAAAGGAAAAAAATGTGACAGTTCAGTGAAAGAATTAAGAAGGAAAGTACTTGACAAGGGAGAGAGACAGAGTTGACGATGAGGGATCGTAGGTAAGATAGCACAGCATTTCGATGTGCTTCTGATGTATGGTTGGGCTGAATATGTGTAAGTAGCTCTCTAGTTCTACCTTCAGCTTGTGACCATCTTTTCTGGTCAAACACTTTTGGAAAAAGTGGTGCCTCATTACACACAATACCATTAAAAGGAAACGGATTACATAATCCGTTTCCAAAAAAATAAAAAATAAGAAAAATCAAACGGATTTCACAATTTGTTTTTGAAAAATAAAAATAAAAAAAGAAAGGAAACGGATTACACAATCCGTTTCCGAAAAAAAAAAAAAACTAAACGGATTTCACAATCCGTTTTTGAAAAAAAAAAAAAAAAAAGGAAAAGGATT
>Ga0214543_1000310_pt1 | contig 77211 bp, 40 predicted proteins | sample CNSS2metaG_FD_160094 | JGI IMG/M metagenome (GOLD analysis project Ga0214543, IMG submission 160094) | Root nodule microbial communities from cowpea collected in UCLA plant growth center, Los Angeles, California, USA - CNSS2 | ecosystem: Host-associated > Plants > Roots > Nodule | place: USA... | reverse complement strand
CTTTGCGTCATTTTAATCAAGTGATGTATTATAACTTTTATTACTATATAAAAAATAGATTCATTATAATTTAAAAAATTGAAGTAAACAAACATTTAAAATATATTTTAATTTAAATATTTTTTTTCCTTTTATATTTTTAAAAAAATATTTTTAAAATTTATCAACTAGGTTTCATTAATGTTTGCAAATTTAATAAATGTTTTGGTTCTCATTAAATTTTATTTGGTATTCTAATCTAAAATGTAAACAATTATAATTTATTTCAAAGTATTTGATATCGAAGAAACAACCATACTTCTAATATTGAATATTTGATAATATTATGTTTTCTTTACCGTAATTTTTTATTATTTTATAAAAATTAATTAAAATTAATATTAAAGTAGTAAGAAAACGGGTACAGGTATAAGTACGAGATTATACCCGTTATCCGGTGGGGATGAGATGAGATAAAAGTTTGATATATGGGGATGAAGATGAATTTTTTTTACGGGGATGGATATGAGATAGTGAAACCCGTCTCCGCCCCGCCCCGTTGCCATCCCTACCTGCGCTCATACAAAAATAAGTTGTATGAAAGTTAGTTTGTAAACCCTTTTTAAGTATTTTAAGTTATTTTAAGCATTAAAAATGGAAAAGATGCCAACTAACGTAAGAAACTAGAAACATGAAGCTTAAAGAAAAAAACTAGATGATGGAAAAAGACACAAAAAAGAAGAAGATGATGAGAGACTTATAAAATTAAAAATAAAGAAAGTAAATAACAACCAAACCATGGTCCAATAGAATCAATTACGAATAAAAAATGTCGACACAGCTTATACGTAATTGACTAATTTATACGTTTAACTTAGTTTGGAATTTCAAGTTGTATTATAGCTTATATTTATCGATTTAAAAATTTGTTCCAATTCTTTTATACATGATAGAATTATTTGATTATACTAGTTCCTTTCCTTTTTACATAGAAATCTATTAACCCCAATAAATTGATTCCATTATCTTTATTAATTTAGATGGTATTATAATTTTTGTTACAAAATGATAAAAATATAAATATTGAAAAAATAGAATATAGTTGTGATGTTATTACACGGCATAATTCATGTAAAAAATTGTAAATATTAGTAGATAAATTTTAAATGTTTATGCTATCAGGTTAGTTACATTGAAATCAACCATTATGTATTCAATTCGATTATTTTCACTTAAATAACAACAATGTCATGTCAAGTTTAAATTATTTTACTTAGTTGCACATATCATTTTTAGATTATCAAATATTTTATTTTATTCCTATACATTTAAAACTTTACAAGAGGAGCGTATTTTTATGACTTATAAATTTTTTAATTTAATTTAATTTTATTATAGAATTTTAAAAAATTAAATTAAATACCACTACGTTTAAGAAAAAAAAAAATTAAGGCTTAATAGTAGTATTAGCTTGCTTTTGTTGGAATCCGCTGTCAGTTTTTCGTGCTATCAAAGAAGGTAACACAGATTTGGTGACCTAATTGGGCCGCCACTAGTTTCACATTTGGAAGAATAAAACGTCATCGTCCAAACCCAAACTAAACCATAGTTACCTTTCTGTATTAATTATTATACTCTATCATCCACTCACCCTTGTTTTACACCTAAAAGAACATATAAAGTGAATATGATTAATTCATAACAAATATTAACCAGTATTCTAAAAATAACAGTGTTTCAAAAAAAGAAAAAAGTCATTACTTGAGGCAAAAAAAGAATCAAATAATTAATGTGTGATTGTTTTTCATAAATGAAACTCTTACTGGAGTTTGTGGTGATTGATGAAGTGAAAAAGGAAAAACGTACGCAAGAAGCGGAAGTTGTGAGATGAGTCTTTGGATGGCTAAACCATATTCAGACTGTTGACTGAAAGAAAACAGAGTGATTCTGGTAAGACAACAACAGCGACTGCTTCTCTTTTCAAAATTGGGAAAGCAAAAACCTCATTCAAAGGAGAAACAACGTAGACCAACAAGAAACGAATGCCAATGAAAATGCCAATGCCGGGTTCAATTTGCTTTTCTTAATTTCCTCACTACCCCACACAATACCAAAACTATGAAACTTGTATTTCTCTTCCTTACCAAACACTTCATCAACTCTTCCTCTGCAAACATAACATGCCAGGTTTAGTATTCTATCTCTTTTGGTTCTTCGCATCACACATCACAATTTCATTCTCCTCAGACACCCTAACACCAACACAAACTCTTCTAACCAACCAAACCCTGGTATCATCAAACCAAGTTTTCGCCCTGGGCTTCTTCTCCGGGACCAATTCCTCTTGCTACTTAGGCATATGGTACCACAACATCACTAACGGACCCGTAGTATGGGTTGCCAACAGAGACAACCCTCTCCACAACTCCACAGGATTTCTAACCATCGGAGAAAACAAAAACATGGTGCTCACAACTCCATCAGGGGAACCCGTTTGGTCCTCCAATATTACCAAAGCCAACAACCCCATTCTTCAGCTCTTGGACACGGGAAATCTAGTTCTCAGAGAGGAAAACGTAACCGACCCCACAAACTATCTCTGGCAAAGCTTCGATTACCCAACAGATACACTCTTACCTGGGATGAAAATGGGGTGGAACCTAGACACTGGCGTGGAGAAACACTTAACCTCGTGGAAGAGCGGAGGAAAAGACCCTTCAAGTGGAAATTACTCTTTTAAGATAGATCCTCGAGGGATACCGGAAATTTTCTTGAGGCGTGACGATAATATAATATATAGAAGTGGGCCTTGGAACGGTGAGAGATTCAGTGGGGTACCGGAGATGCAACCTGACACTGATTCCATTACGTTTAGTTTTTCCTACGATAAGCATGGTGTGTACTATTCCTTCTCCATTGAGGACCGTTCTATTTTGTCGAGGCTAGTTGTGACTTCGGGTGGTGCACTTGAGCGTCTTACTTGGGTGCCGAGCAGCAACACATGGACCAAGTTTTGGTTTGCACCTAAGGATCAGTGTGATAATTTCAAAGAGTGCGGTTCCTATGGTTTGTGTGACACCGACGCCTCGCCGGTTTGCACTTGTATGAGAGGGTTCAGTCCGAGGAACCAGCAGGCGTGGAATTTGAGAGACGGGTCTGATGGGTGTGTGAGGAACACGAATTTGGATTGTGGGAGTGACAGGTTTTTGCATGTGAAGGACGTGAAGTTGCCAGAGACAAGTATTGTGTTTGCGAACAGGAGCATGAACCTAGAAGAGTGTAAAGATTTGTGTCGCAGGAATTGTTCTTGCACTGCTTATGCCAACATTGAGGTCACAAACGGAGGAACCGGGTGTGTTACGTGGAGTGGTGAACTCATAGACATGAGGCAGTACGCACAGGGTGGACAAGATCTCTTTGTCAGAATAGCAGCTTCTGATGCAGGTACACCTACATACTAAACATTATTTAACATTTTCAACGCTATTTTTTGCTTTTATTATTTTAAACACGGGTTAGGAAAAGCAAACTATACTTAATAATGACAAAAAATTGATGCTTACTTACTAATCTCTTTTATTAAAAATTGTTTCTGTTCTGTCTTCCAATCTTCCATATTCTGTTTTACACCAGTGTGTTTTGTTTTGTCGGTTATTAGAAATTAGGTCAAGGTGTTTGAGTATTTGGCCGAGAATTCGAATGCGATTGAATGTTGAAACATTTTGAAAGGTGATTATGACATCAAAAAACTTTATGAGATTGACATTACTAAAATAGAATTAGAGAATTGTTGATCTTCAATTAGTAAGATACCATACAATACAATGATTTCGTATAACAAAATTAAGCACGAAGATGATTGAACGAAAATAAATTATCTGGAGAAATCTTCTGGTATTTAATTTTAGGAAGATTTTTTGTTCAATTTCTTGGTGCCGCCCTAAACTTGTTTCACGTGTGACATGGCTTCTAACGAAGGAAAAAAAAAAAAGTATTTGTCTACAGGGGGAAATATGAACGGCATTGCATTTCTTCACTCACCTTTTTCATTCCATTGGTTGGGTGACCTAACTGAATGAATTCAAATTCTCTATTTTTTTTCTCAGATATTTTTGGCGCACGCCACTTCATTAAAGTACTTTTTTTCTAGAATTTGCTGGGCCCACTCACTTTTCTCATGTGGGCCCTTCGGAAATGGTGCGTTGTGGGCCGACGTTTTTGACTCGTTACGTTTTGTGTTCTTTTCTCGGTCAATGCCTATATTCACATTTATCACATCCACTTTTCGACAATAATAAAACATTTATGATTTCTTTTTCCGAAATTTGCATTTTTGTGTACGAAATTAAGCACGAGATGAATAAAGAGAATAATACTGTTGATATAGCTTACAAGCATGGAATAATTTTTAACTACATTAAATTTGGCCGCACTGATATTCTTAGTTTAAAACTCTGTACCAAGAAATGTCATTGATTGAATTTATTTCAAAGCTAGATAACTATTCTGCCTATTATTTTATTCATGCTTGAATATGGGAAGCGAAATGGAGAGATTAATATGAATAGGCAATGGGAAAAGAGGGTCCTGGACCATGCTAAATTCATAGGTTGGTAGGTCTTGGAAAGTGTGAGCTGTGAAAATTCAAAAAAGATAAGGATCTGCTTAATTAATGAGTATCATCTGCACTATGGTGGCACTCAGAAAAACATATTTTTGTACAATTTTGGTGGGAGTAGGCGGCATTCCAAAGCTGCATGTCTACATCAAAGCAAGCAAAATTCTCTTACTTACTTTTCTTCAACTTTTTGTGCATTTGCTTTTAATGTTTCATTTTGTAAGGGAAATAAAAAATGTACAATAGAAAGCTAAGCTAATTTCATCGGTTTCCTTGAGCTGAATTTCTATAGCTAATCTGACAAGTTACATTTCTGCATAAGTTTAATTCAGACACACTATTGTTCCCTTGCACATAGTAAATAATGGTGGCACATTTTTTTTCTACGAGCTTGTAGGTTCTTCCAAATTGGTTAAGTGAAAGTGTTACATATAATTTTCTGTTCTTGAATATTTTAGTTATGTAGTAATCATCTAATTTTTAATTTTGCTAGTATCTATTTTCTACGAATGTACTAAAAGAAACCTATGTTTCACAGAGGACACTGCAGATGGGTCTGAAAAGTCAAACCATATCGGCGAGATTGTAGGAATTACAATTTCTGCAGCTGTAGTAATTGTGGGACTGGTTGTGATTTACCGAAAGAAGAGCAAAGTGTTAAGTATATCGAATGTGAAGACTAACCCCAGAGGTAATGTTCTTCTCCACGTCAACTTAAGTAAATGGTATACACGCTGTTGTAGTAGATGGTAACATATTCTGGTTCTTGCCACAAAACCAGGTTCTTTACAAAGTAGAGAATTGCTAACAAGTGACGGGGTATTTTCAACTAATAGAGAAACCTCTGGAGAAAGGAACATGGATGACATAGAGTTGCCAATGTTTGATTTTAATACCTTAGCAATGGCTACAAACAACTTCTCCGAAGCAAATAAACTTGGACAAGGAGGGTTTGGTATTGTTTACAGGGTAGGTTTGTTTGTTATAGCTCCCATAATAACCCATATAGAAAACCATATACTAATACGAGTTCTTGTGTGGCTAGCAGGGAAGGTTGATGGAGGGCCGTGATATTGCTGTGAAGAGGTTATCAAAAAACTCCACGCAAGGAGTTGAAGAATTTAAGAATGAGGTAAAGTTAATTGTCAGACTTCAACATCGAAATCTTGTTCGGCTCTTTGGATGCTGCGTTGAGATGGATGAGAAGTTGCTAGTGTATGAGTATATGGAAAACAGAAGCCTTTATTCCGTTTTGTTTGGTAAGTGTTTTTAACATTCTACACCTGATATCTTTTGTTTTTTCAATGCATGCATGTTTTGCTTAATCTGGTATTGTTTTTATATCTAAGTGCTTTCATGATAAATAACGTTCCAGACGAAGCCAAAAAAGCCATGTTGGACTGGAACATACGCTTCAACATTATATGTGGCATTGCTAGAGGGCTACTTTATCTGCACCATGATTCCAGACTCAGGATTATCCATAGGGATCTCAAGGCAAGCAATGTTCTACTTGACAGTGAATTGAACCCAAAGATATCAGATTTTGGGATGGCCAGACTTTTTGGCGCGAATCAGACAGAAGGAAACACACTGAGAGTTGTTGGAACATAGTGAGTATCACTTCATTGCAAACATTACTCTCTACAAGACCAAATATACATGCTGACCTTATTATTTGTATATTTTTGTTATGTACAGTGGTTACATGTCTCCTGAATATGCTATGGACGGGACCTTCTCAGTGAAATCTGATGTTTTCAGCTTTGGAGTTCTAGCCCTGGAAATTATAACTGGGAAAAAAAATAGAGGATTCTATTACTCAAATGATGACATGAATCTTCTAGGGCATGTAAGTGAGAGTGTTCATTAATTAGAGTGATACTTAGTTGACAATATCATATTCTGTTAATAAACAATTGATGGTACTTTATTTTTGTAGGCATGGAGGCATTGGAGAGATGGCAGTGCATTGGAACTTGTTGATTCATCAATTGGTGATTCATATTCACCTTCTGAAGTTCTCAGATGCATACACGTTGGACTATTGTGTGTCCAAGAACGTGCAGAAGATAGGCCAACAATGTCTTCAGTGATGTTGATGCTGAGTAGTGAATCTTCATTAATGCCACAACCCAGAAACCCTGGATTTTCCTTAGGGAAGAATCCTGCGGAGATTGATTCTAGTTCAAGTAAGCAAGATGAATCATGGAGTGTGAACCAAGTCACAGTCACATTGCTAGATGCTAGGTAGTTAGAAGAAGCATGGCATCACCTAGCACATTTGTACATTCCTTAAATCATAAAGTTCATCCTGTAAATTTACCTTCCTCTGATAGTTGCGGCATCTTTGAGATCTACTTTGATCTTGTTTTGGTGTAATATGCAAGAGATACAGTGAAAACCACACTACTTAGTTTAAGAGCTCAAGTTACTTTTTGCAGTTAATTCCTAGTTCTAGCCTATATTTTGGCGCTTCTAACCTAATGGTCATTAGAAAAATAAACAGCCAATAACTTTAAATAAATTTACTGATGTTACAAACTATACAAGATTGATAGATTTTTTAATATATAATCAGACAATACAACAAAAATTGGATAAGACAATATCTTCAAACATCTCTACAGACGATGTATCTGACAGTATCTTTGAGAGGATGATGTATGGTATGATCAGATTTATATTCAACAAGAGTTAATAAAAGCTCATTCAATTGATTAGCAAGACATTATTGGAAAATGCAAAACCATTTTACTAAATATGAGGACTCGTGCAAACATCTCTGGATAATTCAGAATTCTTATTCTTTTTATATTCGGGGTAACAACATTGTGAAGTGGGAAAGGGTTTTCCTTTCATTAATGAACTGTTTAACTTGAGATTGGACACAGGTCCTTTAATAGGAGTATAAAAAAACACAAGAAAATAAAGTTATTCTGTTGGGACTTTATGTCATGCACCTAAAGACTACATTGGTTTTTCTTTGAATCAACAATGGTTCTATGTGACAAAATACTACCAATCAGCCAAAAACCTTTTTCTGACCAACAATGTTGCCAGGAAAATTGCAATACAAGTTAGCCACTAACTTCGAGCTTCTAATAGAGTTATAGTCATAGCATTGTTACTAAAACTCTCATTCTCGCTGTACGCATGATGATACTCTGACTCTTCTTCAAAGAAGCCAGTTTTCTTTGGTAGGGGAAGTGCAATGCTTTCATTGCTCAACATAAAAACCACAGAAGACATAGTTGGTCTATCTTCGGGTAACTTTTGAACACACAAGAGACCAACTTGCAGGCACCTTAGTAATTCTGATGGAACAACTGTAAGGTCTAAATTAACATCCATAAATCCCACAGCACGTCCATCTTTCCATAATGTCCATGCCTAGTTATTTTAAGAAAAGGTTAACACTGGTAAAGGTAAAGATTTTACAAAGAAAGATCAACGAATGGCTTCTATAGTAAAGTCAACGTAGCAGAGCATGCGGTGAGTTTTGGTTACCTGCCCCAACAGATTGTGATCATGATCTGGATGCTTGACTTTGTAGTGACTACTTCTGATCCCGCTTAGTATCTCTAACACTATAACTCCGAAGCTATATACATCAGACTTCAGGGAAAGAATCCCGTTTACTGCATACTCATGGGGCATATAACCACTGCATACATTATAGCAAACAACTGATTTTAAATTATTTTTAGATAAACTATTTTAGAAAAAAAATTATATTATCCTGAGTAAATCTCAGTATTCATCATAGAGCTTACATTGTCCCAGCAATCTCTTCTGTTGTAATTGAAGAATGATCTCCTTCAACGATTCGGGCCACACCAAAATCAGAAATTTTGGGGTTCAATTGGCTGTCTAGTAGAATGTTACTAGTTTTTAGATCCCTATGAATGATGGTTAGTTTTGAATCTTGGTGGAGATAAAGTAGTCCTCGAGCAATCCCAATGATAATTTCATATCGTTTCCTCCAGTTCAAAAATTTTCCTTGTATAGGATCTGAGAAAGATCAGAGAGAGCTCACTTAGTCATTAAAGAACAGGTTATTTAAAGCAAAAGAGTATATATATGCTAACAGAGCTTTTCAAAGTTGCAAATAACGGGAACCACATAGTCTTGCAGTTGTGTATTACCAAAAATGAAGTGGTCCAAGCTACTATTTGGCATGTATTCATAGATCAGCATTCTTTCCTCTCTTTGAGTGCACCCTCCTAAAACACTCACAAGATTACGGTGTTGGAGTTTGGCTACCAATCCAACTTCATTCATAAACTCTGAGATGCCTTGTTTTGAGGTTTTTGATAGCCTTTTCACCGCTATTTCTTGTCCGTTAGCCAGTTTACCCTGGTTTTAAGGTGACAGTAAGTTCAAGAAGCAAAATAAAACAAGCTTATTAACGGAAAAAGAAGATTACCCTGTATACTGGACCAAAACCACCTTCCCCGATCTTGTTCTCAATGGAAAAATTGTTTGTAGCAGCCAGAATAGTATCTATATCAAAAATAGGTGATGCTTGATCTTCGTTGTGATTTCTGTGACTTGTGATTGTGACTGTAAGAAACAATATGTAACTTATCATAGATATACATTACTCAACCATCATGCATGTGTGATATACTATTTAGTAAGAAAATAGTTTTGTTCTACCGCTCCAGTTAAACTTTGAAACACCAAAAAAATACTGAAAGTCACTAAGTTTTCTTGATTTGTTGATCATCTGAGCCCTAAGCTGAATATGTATTGAACCTTGAAATGATAATCATATCACAGTAAACTATAGCTATTATAGCAGTTTATTTTCTTTCTTCCTCTCAAATATAAATGTCCTTGTCCAACAAAGATACTAAATGAATGGTTCTTGGATGGAAGAATTAGAGGTGAGAACATTTCATGATGTAAATAAACAAGTTGAATTGCTTAAGAATCTTACCCAAACCAGTGCTTGTCCTCCGTTTTATATACTTCTTGAAAAGGTAGAAAATGATACAACAAAGCAGCAGTGCCACAGGTACCGAAATAATCACAGCAATGTTTCTCCTTTTACGTGCATTAGCAGTGGACTCTTCACAAGAATCAATCAAATGATTAAGTTTTAGAACATTTATTTCTTAAGAGAATGCACATGTAAACATAAAATAAAATTTAATCAAGAATACATTCTGTTAAAATGCTAATGAATGAATAATTTGTGTCTTCATTATATGTTGTTGCTGTTTTCCCAGAACGAGGCAACAAATAGTTCAGATGAAGCCTGCATGAAAAAAATATCAAAACAAGACCAAGCACAGACTTCTGAATTTTATTTTCCTCTTTCATACCAAGATAGAGAAATGTTGTGAAGCTAAACATTACATGCCATGTTAAAACAGAACCCTTGCATACCTATTTCTGAAGCGGCTAACCTTAAATAAAGATCAAGTTGTACACCCTCTTCATTTATAAGCTGCCGAATGTCAGTCAAGTCCCCAAACCAGAGCAAGCATCCATGAGGCCCTTCATTCAAGGCTGAATTTGCGTAGGCCGTGCAGGAACAGTTCTTCAAGCACTCCAACTTGCATTCTTCAAGATTCATGCTTTCATTAGTCCAAAATTGCAACAACATGGGTAGTTTAACCCAGCTTAGTTTCTGAAACCTATCACTTTGTGTGCAGTTTAAGGGTGTTCTCCTGATGCACCCACCAGACCAGTTAAACGAATCCCAATCTTCCGGAGAATTTGGTATAAACCCTTTCAGGCAATCGCAGTAAGCAGGAATATCCTTCATATTGCAAATACCGTTCACCCCACATGCTCCGTAGTTATCACAAAAGTCTTTTCTTCCCTCATGCATCAGAGTCCACTTCAAATTTTTGTTGTCCCAGATATATCTTTGAAGGAATCCATCATCCTTCATCACATATCTTGACAATCTATCTCCAGGTTCATCCCAATACACTGCCACAGTGCTGTTCACTGAAAGTTGTGGCTTGAAGGCTGTAATTCCAATAAATGACAACCAATCATCTGAATTAAAACGGATGCCATCCCAAATTCCACTTCTGAATGTGATGTTCATTCCCTGACGGATTACCAACTCAGGAAATTCTATCTGGTCAAATCTGAAGGTAAAGTTTCCAGGAGAGGGATCATTAGCACTCTTCCAAGAAGTCAAATATCTGTCGATACCTAAGTTCTTATCCCAACCCAACATCAACCCAGGTATCATTGTGTCCGTTGGATTATCAAAGCTCTGCCATATGTAACCTTTAGAATCACTCTTCTTGCCATCCATCAACACAAAGTTTCCAGAATCCAACAGCTTTGCAATTGGTTCTTGGATTGACCTTGATGAATTTGTAAACCATATTCTGTTACCTGCTCCATCAAAAAGTACAATATTACCATCAGCAGCAATGGTTAAATTTCCTCTCGAGTCATTAAGTGGGTTATCTCTGTTTGCTACCCAAACTATGGTTTGAGGCTTAATATTCTTGTACCATATCCCTATGTAGCGGCTCTTTGATGCTCCTGGAGTGAAGAATCCAAGAGAAAAATTCTGTCCAGCAGAAATGAGTTCTTGGCCATCTGCAATGGAAGATGTTGGAGTCAAGGCATCGTCTGCATAAGAAGTATTGTGAAGGATTGATATACAAGCATAAGCAAACATAATGATATCAAGTTTGTTCCATCTCACTCTCCTCTTGGTCATGTTTGGCAGCCAATTTGAAATGGCACAAAGCTGCACTTGCATCTCCAGCCATCTTTTAAAGCGAAGAGCTTTGACTTTTGAATAAACAAAAGTTCCAGTAGCTATATAAACAATTTCCTGGAATGGTCTTCTTAAAAAATTCACTATGTTATGAATGGAAATGACACGGTTCAAACAGCGAGTAGTTTTGTTGGTGTTAGATGATTAATGGTTTTTATATTGAGAGTCGTTGAAGGCTTATTTACTTGGCGAAGAAGACCTTTGAAGAGTTTTAAAATGAAAACGGTCTTCCTTCAGATATTTCGTTGCGTAATAAATTAATGTTTTCAAATTGAAACTCTGAACTTTGAAGTCTGAATATCTAATATTTTTCTGCATTGTGAAGATCGAACAGAATAATTTTTATACATCTTGTTGAGAGGTCCTGTGAGAATAAGAGATCATTAGTCATTTGCTCAGAGGTCCTTGGTCTATGCTAAAAGATTCTGGTCACTAGCTAAGATGTCCATGATCACTTGCTCAGATGTCCCTAACCTTTGTTGAAAGGTCCTTAGTCTTTGCTCAAAGGTCCTGATAATTTGCCGAGAGGTTCCTAACTTGCTGGTAGGATCATAGTCTTTGTTGGGATATCCCTCGTCTTGTGTCTTGTTTGTTAAGATATGTCAAATATTGTATTAGTTATAATTTAGGCATTATTATCTCTGTGAGCAAATATGTGCACTCATTCCTTTTAATATATGAGGAATTATAGCACTCTTGTATGTATATATATGGTACCTTATTCTTTGAAATAATACATCAGAATTATTCTTTAAATCTTTTCTATATGGTATCAAAGCCAGACACCGACATCCTCTACAATATAGGAAGCCGTGCTTCTTTATTTGAATATTTCTGATGGTTCATTCCGATAAAAATCAATCGAAGAAACTTGATTTTCGGACTTCTGCTGCTACCCAGATGCAACAAGCTATTTTCAAGAGTCATAGTTCTACTGTGGCCGGATTTGTGACCAAGTCAGGTATATCTAACTCTGCTCTTAATTTGTTGTTACTAGGGGTGGTGATTTGATAATTGATTCAGGTGTTACCGATCATATGACTTGTGATCTACATAAATTTATTAACTTTTCCCCTAATTGTTCTAAAATTGTTATTATTAATGCCAATGGGATCTCATCTCCTATTGAAGGTGTAGGTACTATATCCCTCTCTCCCTCCCTCTTTATCAATCTCTGATGTTTTATTTGTTCCTACATTGAATTGTAATCTTCTCTCTGTCAGCAAGTTAACCAAATCACATTCTTGTGTTCTTGTGTTGTCTTATTTTATCCAACCCATTTTTTTTAGAACATCCATTCCAAGGAGAAGATTGGTAGTCGTAGAGAGAGTAGGACTGTATTATCTTGAAAATATCTCACAACAAACCTATAAAGAAAGGTTGGCTTGTCTTGCGAATGAACACATACATGATAAAAACAAAAAAGAAATTTGGTTATGGCATAGAAGATTGGGTCATCCCTCTTTTAGTTATCTAAAAAAATTATTTCCATCACTATTTCATAAATACAATATTTCTGATTTTATTTGTGAAACTTGTGTAATTGTGTAATGGAAAAAAGTCATTGTGTTGTGTTTCCTTTAAGCAATAAAAAAATAGATTTTCCTTTTTCATTAATCCATACAAATGTTTCGGTGTGTAATGGCAAAAAGTCATCGTGTTGTGTTTCCTTTAAGCAATAAAAAAATAGATTTTTCTTTTTCATTAATCCACACAAATGTTTGGGGGCCTGCCCCACAATCTACACATAATGGGAAAAAATGGTTTATCAGTTTTGTTGATGATTGTACTCGGGTAACTTGGGTGTATTTGCTTAAACATAAAAGTGATGTGTGTAATGTGTTTCGTTCCTTTCATCGTATGATAGTTACTCAATTTAATACACACATTAAGGTCATTCGATCAGACAATGGAGGCAAATATTTTAAGACTGAGCTAATCGAGTTCATGAACTCCAAAGGCATCTTACATCAAACTACATGTCCTTATTCATCACAACAAATTGAGGTGGCTGAGAGAAAAATAGACATATATTAGAGGTGACAAGATCACTTTTGATAGATGGTAATGTCCCATCTCATTTATGGGGTGAGGCTGTGAGATATGTAGTTTATTTGATTAATCGAACACCTTTTAGTGTGCTTAACTTTCGAAGGCCTTTAGATGTGTTATCTGATCATTGTATCCTTCCTTCCATAGTCTCTTGACCGCCTCATATTTTTGGATGTGTTATATATGTTCACTTACACCCACATCAACGTACAAAACTTGAAACGAGCTTTAGAATGTGTTTTTGTTAGGTATGGATCAACTCAAAAAAGGCTATTGTGCTTACCATTCACCATCAAAGAAATTTTATATCTCTATGGATGTGACATTTAATAAGCATAGTTTTTTATGTTGATTCTACACGGGCGACAATGAAAGTGAAGTGCATAATCATGATGTTAGTATGTTTGATATCCCAGATATCAAAATTATACTATAAAGATAAATTATCGTGTGAGGATCATTCTGCAGGAAGTGAGCCAATCTTAAATATGGAAATTTCTCCTTTGGATAATACAGTGTCTTCTGATCCTAACCAATTGGCTCAATCTTCTCCACAGGTTCGGCTTGATTCTTCAGAGGTACCTTCTGATCCTATCTCTGATAATACTAATGTAGTTGAAACTAATGATGAAATTGTTTCTCTTGATCCTACCATTGATAATACTAATTTAGACGAAACCGATCATGAAATTGATTCTTGTCTGCATGAGATCACCAACACACCAAACATTGAGTCTACTACTCTCCAGTATAATCTTCCACCCCGTTCTAACTGTGGTCAAACTCCAGCTAAATATGAACCTGACCTCCAAGCGAAAGTTAAATATCCCATTAGTAAATATGTGTCATCTCATAGGTTATCCCAGTCATATGAATCATTTATATCTCAATTATCTTCAATTTCTATTCCTAGTAATATACAGGAAGCTTTGGCAGATCCTAGATGGACCAAAGCAATGGTTGATGAGATGGCAGCTTTAGAAAAAAATAACACTTGGGATCTTATGTCCTTACCAAGAGGGAAGAAGACTGTGGGCTGCAAATGAGTATTTACAATTAAGCATAGAGCTGGTGGAACTATTGAGAGGTATAAAGCATGACTTGTGGCTAAAGGTTACACTCAATCTTATGGTGTAGATTACCAAGAAACGTTTGCACCAGTAGCCAAGCTCAATACTGTGAGAATACTTTTGTCACTAGCAGCAAACCAAGATTGACCTCTTCTACAATTTGATGTGAAAAATGCTTTCCTACATGGAGAAATTTCAGAAAAAATTTATATGGATTCTCCACCAGGTATGACAAATTCAATTGGAATGAAGGTTTGCAAATTAAAGCAATGGTTGATGAGATGGTAGATTTAGAAAAAAATAACACTTGGGATCTTATGTCCTTACCAAGAGGGAAGAAGACTGTGGGCTGCAAATGAGTATTTACAATTAAGCATAGAGCTGATGGAACTATTGAGAGGTATAAAGCACGACTTGTGGCTAAAGGTTACACTCAATCTTATGGTGTAAATTACTAAGAAACGTTTGCACCAGTAGCCAAGCTCAATACTGTGAGAATACTTCTGTCACTAGCAGCAAACCAAGATTAACCTCTTCTACAATTTGATGTGAAAAATGCTTTCCTACATGGAGAAATTTCAGAAGAAATTTATATGGATTCTTCACCAGGTATGACAAATTCAATTGGAGTGAAGGTTTGCAAATTAAAGAAGGCTCTATATGGATTAAAACAATCCTCAAGAGCATGGTTTGGAAGGTTTACCAAGTCTATGAAGGCTTTTGGCTATAGAGCTAGTAACTCTGATCACACCTTATTTTTGATGAGAGGAAAAGGAAGAATTACAGCTTTGATTATATATGTAGATGACATGATTGTTACAAGAAATGATCAAGATGAGATTTCCAGTTCACAACAATACCTTGCATCTGAATTTGAGATGAAACAACTTGGAAACCTCAAATCTTTTTTGGGTATTGAAGTAGCTAGATCAAAACATGGTATTTTTCTATGCCAAAGAAAATATACTATTGATTTACTATCAGAAACTGGACTGCTTGGGAGTAAACCAGTTGATACACCAATTGAACAGAATCATAAACTCTTTCAATGCTCAAATTCAACAAACATAGACAAAGGGAGATACCAAAGGCTGGTAGGAAAATTAATTTATTTTCTCATTCACGTCCAGATATTACCTATGTAGTGAATGTTGAGAGGATTTTGAGATATTTAAAGTTCACTCTTGGAAAATGAATTTTGTTCTCAAATCATGGAAATTTAAAAGTAGAAGGGTACACTGATGCAGAGTGAGCAGGTTCAAAAGATGATAGAAGATCTACCTCTGGATACTTTACTTTTGTATGAAGGAATCTTGTAACTTGGAGGAGTAAAAGCAGCCTGTAGTAGCAAGATCTAGTGCTGAAGCAGAATTCAGAGACATGGCACTAGGTGTATGTGAACTTTTGTGGATTAAAAATGTACTATCAGATTTGGGCTTTAAACAAAATGAAACTATGAGTTTGTACTGTGATAATACATTGGCTATAGCAATTGTTCACAATCCGGTGCAACATGATAGAACAAAGCATGTGGAGATTGATAGACATTTCATCAAAGAGAAACTTGAAGCTGGAATAATTTTCTTTACTTTTGTAAGATCAGAATTGCAGTTGGCTGATATTCTCACTAAAGGAGTGTCAAGTAGAGTGTTTAATGAATCTCTATTCAAGTTGGGAATGGGTGATATCCATGCACCAACTTGTTGAGTGGGGGTGTTAAGATATGTCAAATATTGTATTAGCTATTATTTAGGCATTATTATCTTTGTGAGTAAATATGTGCACTCATTCCTTTAATATATGAGGAATTATAACTCTCTTGTATGATATATATGGTAGCCTATTCTTTGAAATAATACATCAGAATTATTTTTTAAATCTTTTCTATATTGTTGAGAGGTTCTGGTTATTTATTGAGAGGTCTCTGATGTCTGCTGAGAGATCTCTGGTATTTGCTGAGAGGTCATAGTCTATGTTGAGAGTCTATATTGAGAGGTCTCTGGTCTCTGATAGAAAATCTCTATTCTTTGTTGAAAAGTCTTACGTGTGAAAGGTCTTTGATCTCTATTGAGAGTTTCATGATTACTTATTAAAAGATTCCTGGTTTGAGCTTCCATTAAACATTCAAAATGGACAATTTTTAGTTTGTTAAGAGGCCCGGTCTTTATATTTATATTAAACTCAACTTTGTGGATTACATATGAAAGTGATAACAATGATTCAAAAGTAATGATTAACGTTCTCATTGGGTTTGGCCACACCAACCTTCCGTGGTTAATCTCCTGCATCAATTTTACTGTGTCGTTAAAATACAGATTGTACCATTTAAATGAAATTATATGTATCAAATTCTTTAGGTTACATAGTGAAACATCATATAATGAATAAGAAGATATAGTAGTTCTTAGGATAGAAATACGTTAAATCACTTAAAAAATTAATATAGTAATATTGATATATAAATAAATATTATCTTCATGTATTTAAACTAAAGTATTTAATGTATTAGATATTTCCAAAAATATATTTGTATGCAAAAAGTAAAAAAATCAGTGATTATTAAACGGGGTGCAATATAGCAACCCAAATCTTGTTCTCCTATTAAACCAAACCCAAAACAACTGATGTACGGGCCCAATAAAAAGTGATGAGCAATCCAAAAAGAGAAAAAAAAAAAGCAAGGAACATCAAAAGCCTGTTGACAAAAGAAAAACAAAGATTTAATTAAGTTTTAAATATTTTCTAATTTGATTATTGTTATCAAAGGGATGTTTAATTATTTTTTCCATCATTTTCATCTCCAACACAGTGGTAAGCTTGCTTTGTTTTTTTCTTTTCCACAAATAAATGTGTAAATTAAGAATTTTCTGCAGAATTTTTAGTATTTCCTTTCTACTCAAAATTTAAAATATACTTATATTAGTATATTAAAAAGTTTTTAATATAATCAGTGTACTTTAAAAGTTTAACAAAAGGACAACATCAGTAAAATGTCCAAATTTGCAAGTTAATCAGTAACTTATAAACATCCACACCATCTAGCTACAAAATCAATTGACAGAGTACTTATATAAACATTAAAATATTTGTTATTACTAATGATAAAATAAAAATATTTACTAAAGACTTAATTTATAAGTTTTTTAACTTTATTAACTGTGGACAATTGTTTAGTTCTGATCAATATATTTACTTTTTTACATATGTTCATAAAATATTTGATAAAGTACGTTAATAATGGAGATGTCAAGATCAGTTTTTATTAGAAATTCAAGTGTGAGTCTAAGTCTCACATTGATCAGAAATGAGAAAGTAGAGCATTATATAAGAATAATGACCTATAAACCCATTGTGGTTTTGAGTTGAGAATGGTGTCAGTGTCTCATATGATTGAGCTCGAGTCTCATTAGTTGGATGCATTGGTTGAATGCACTATGGTCCTTGAAGGGGAGATTGTTAGCATTGTTAGGACTCACCTAATCTATGGGTTGAAGGTGGATTAATCCATCAACATTTTTTTATAATTATAGTTTGAATTTTTAATCGAATTTGTTCATCGCGAATTAGGTGATATAATTCACTAACCCATTTTGAGAAAAGTCCAAATGTAAGTAAAGTTTCACATTATGTATAAAAGATTAAAGGTAAATACTATACAAGATAAAACGTCCATGACCCATTTTCTTAACATTTTGAGTTAAAAATGGTGTGAAATATCTACGATTAATGTTCCTGTAATAAGACGGAGACTTCCAGGTACTATTCTTCTGAATCAAGAGCATATAGTAGTATACCAAGAAACTCTGGTTCAATATTCCGAAGTTTCTGACGTTTTTGGGACAGCCTACACAATTGAATGGAAAATAGAGATTGTAGATGCAGAGAAAGGGGAATGCAGGAAAAGAAAAAGAAGAAGAAACAAACAAGTTTTCGAGACTTCCAACATTCCATTATTTAGAAAGCAGTGGGTTGTTATACATTTGTTTATTGGTAGAGTTTGGTAAAAAGTCTTTGCTGCTATCAACATCTTCCTGCACTCATTGACCAAGAGTCTCTGCAGTTCCTTTCACTCGACATGCCACGTTAAAATATTGTATTATTCAGTTATGGAGCATGATTAATTAAAGATCTGCAATGCGTCGAATAAGAAGGATTTTTGGTAACAAATTTCAAACCATGCCCCATCTTTCTTTCTTGTTCTTGCTGTACCTCCAATGCTGTCTCCACATTAAAGGTTGGTGTTGTTGAGTCTGATGACCTAAACTTGACGTTGCTCTCCAATATTTCGTACTAATTTTACATTTTCTTTGTCAAATGTGAAACATGTCCTATAGCAAAGAACTCAGATATTACATATCACTAATGTGCAAATCCTCTGCTCGAACCGGTGGTATTCAGTACCCAAAGTTCAGACTTTTCACTAATCTGTTTGTGATGTTCAATTACAAATTAGTATATAAAGACTTTAGATTAGAAGTTCATTAACATTGGATTGTGACACTCTTGAAAACAAGAGATCACACAAGATGAATTTCTTACACAGTTGCACGTTGGTTTAGAAAAACCAAACATTTCATGCAACCTTTCAAAAAGAAAACAGGACCCTCAAGGTATACCTGCTCCCAATTATAGAATTCTTTTGCTTAACCAATTAAATTCACAGAGGGGTCAATAATATGTTTATCGGGAACAGGGAGATTAAAGAACCAAAGTTTTCTTTTATAAGTAGTTACGTGAAAGGATCAAATTACTCATGGAGAAAACCAAGTTCACCCTTTTATTTCTTGTTACTTGTTGCCATTTTCTGTCCTTGTTTCCTACAGCTTTGGAAGCAGAGGATGAAATAACTCCTCCACAGACCATCAGTGGCAACCAGACACTAGTCTCACCTTCTCAAAATTTTGAACTGGGTTTCTTCAGTCCTGGCAATTCCACTCACATTTATCTTGGAATATGGTACAAGCGTATCCCAAACCAGACAGTTATTTGGATTGCAAATAGAGACAAACCACTAGTTAACTCTGGTGGCTCCTTGGCATTCAGTGATGATGGCAAGCTCGTTCTTCTAAGCCACACAGGAAGTGTTGCATGGTCCTCAAACTCATCAGGACCTGCAAAAAATCCAGTGGCCCAGCTACTAGATTCCGGAAACTTGGTGTTGAAAGACTATGGAAATGAGAGATTTTTGTGGGAGAGTTTTGATTACCCATCTGACACATTGATACCAGGAATGAAACTTGGTTGGAACTTCAAAACTGGCTTGAATCGACACTTGACTTCCTGGAAAACCACTTCTGATCCTTCTTCGGGAGAATACACCTACAGTGTGGATCCACGTGGCCTTCCTCAGCTTTTCCTTCACAAGGGAAACAAGCAGATCTTCAGAAGTGGACCATGGTATGGACAACAGTTCAAAGGTGACCCGGTTCTCAGTGCAAATCCTGTTTTCAAACCCATATTTGTGTTTGATTCTGATGAAGTCTCTTACTCCTATGAGACCAAAGACACCATCATCTCAAGATTTGTGCTGAGTCAGTCTGGTTTGATTCAGCATTTTTCATGGAATGATCATCATTCAAGTTGGTTTTCTGAATTTTCAGTTCAAGGGGACCGTTGTGATGATTATGGGCTTTGTGGTGCTTACGGTTCTTGTTACATCAATAGCTCCCCTGTTTGCAAGTGTTTGAAGGGTTTTGAACCTAAGCTTCCGCAGGAGTGGGAAAGGTCTGAGTGGTCAGATGGATGTGTTAGAAAAAACACACAGGTTTGCAGCAATGGAGATGCATTTCAGCAGTTTACAGGAATGAAGCTTCCAGATGCAGCCGAGTTTCGTACAAACTACAGCATCAGCATTGATCACTGTGAGAAAGAATGCTCTAAGAGCTGCTCTTGTGTTGCTTATGCAAAACTAGATATAAATGCAAGTGGCAAAGGTTGTATTGCATGGTTTGGGGATTTGTTGGATATAAGAGAGGTTTCTGTGAATGGACAAGATTTCTACCTGAGGGTTGCAGCTTCAGAAGTGGGTAAGAACATGGAAGGTATGTGCTACCAATCCATGTCATGTTTTAGTCAAATTTTAGCAGTCATCAGAAATTTAGCCCACTTGTTTTTTGAGTAAGCCAACAAATACTACTTTAGTACAATAGTATATTATCATATTAAAGTTTTTTTTTTTTCACAACAACGAAAGCAATTTCAATTTTCCTCAAAATATGTTTATATATTGTATGTTTTCTCTTTATATGTGGTGTCAGGTTCAAATGCTGATGGAAGTAAAAGGAAGAAAATCATACTGTTTCCTGTGGCTGCATCTGTAACTTCAACAATTATTGTATCAACATTGTGGTTGATAATTAAGAAATGCAGAAGAAATGGAGGTAAACATAACTAGTAGTTCTAGTTTGAGAAGATATATCTGTCGTACTTTTTAAACCGTTGTCCCTTTATACTGATTAATCCTTGGCTATTTGCTTCTGTCAGCAGCCAAACAGACCGGTACTCAGTTTAGTGTTGGCAGAGTCAGGAGTGAAAGGAATGAGTTTGAACTTCCAATGTTTGAGATTGCCATGATTGAAGCCGCCACCAGGAATTTCTCTAGTTGCAACAAGATTGGAGAAGGTGGATTTGGTCCTGTATACAAAGTAAACTACTCTCTCTTTGTGGTTAATTATTGAACAAAATTATATTTCAAACAGTGTCATATACTACTAGTCTCTAACAACTGTCATACATACTGCACGGTAGGAAAATGCACAGTTATTTAAACAATGATCTCTCTGATTTATTTAGTTTTCCTACGAGATTTGTAGGGTCAACTTCCATCAGGACAGGAAGTAGCTGTGAAAAGGCTGTCAGAGAATTCTGGACAAGGCCTGCAGGAGTTCAAGAATGAGGTCATTTTGATCTCCCAACTTCAGCATCGAAATCTTGTCAAGCTTCTGGGTTGTTGCATTGACGGTGAAGATAAAATATTGATCTATGAATACATGCCAAACAGAAGCTTGGACTCCTTATTATTTGGTTTGTCACTCAACTATTCCAAAATCACATCTACACATACAAACACGTACTATGAGCAAACACATTTCACTTGATCATAATATACTGTGTAACACAAACAATATTCTGAATCAGATGAAACCAAGCGTTCCGTGCTCAGTTGGAAAAAGAGGCTAGACATAATTATTGGCATTGCTCGTGGAATTCTCTACCTTCACAGAGATTCAAGACTGAGAATAGTCCATAGAGACCTGAAAGCAAGCAATGTTCTTTTAGATGGTGAAATGAATCCAAAAATTTCTGACTTTGGAATGGCAAGAATGTTTGGTGGAGATCAAACTGAAGCAAAGACCAAGAGAGTAGTGGGAACCTAGTAAGCACAACAACGACGCATGACTTAACTTTCCACAGTTTTTCTGAACTTACACTGCTAAAATCATTTTAACCTCTGCAATTGTTACAGTGGATGTATGGCCCCGGAGTATGCAATAGATGGACACTTCTCTTTCAAATCGGATGTTTATAGCTTCGGGGTTTTACTCTTGGAACTGTTGAGCGGCAAGAAAAACAAAGGATTTTTTCACCCAGATCACAAACTGAATCTCCTAGGCCATGTGAGTGAAGTGGTTAATGCGTGTCTTTTGTTATCTTCTTATTTTTATAGTGTGGGTAATTTAGTGTTATTTAAGAAAAGTTGAGTAAGTGTTAGTGTAATATTTCCTTAATTAGTATTATAATGTGATTGAATGAATAAGTTGAAAACGTGGTAGGCATGGAAGGTATGGAATGAAGAGAGGGCGTTGGAGCTGATGGATCCATTGCTTGAGGGTGAGTTTCCGACATGTGAAGCTCTTAGGTGTATTAAAGTGGGTCTGTCATGTGTCCAACAGCTTCCAGAAGACAGGCCAACAATGTCATCAGTGGTTTTGATGTTGGACAGTGAGAATGTGTTGATCCCCCAACCGGGAAGGCCAGGAATATATTCGGAGAGGTTTTTCTCTGAGACAAATTCATCATCACACGGTGGACTCAACTCTGCTTCCAACGACCCAACTGTTACTTCGCTTGAGGCTCGTTGATTCCTTAGGAACAACCCTTTGCAAGTTAAATATGCATCATATTTTCTTTCTCATTCAAAATTGAGCAGATAACGGGAATCATCATGGTTAGACTTGTTTTTGTTAGAGCCTCTCTCATCACAGTTACTATTATTTCTTCTTCTGACTAAGCTTATGATCACTCAAGTCCGGAAATTTGTTGGGCAATTTGGCTGTTTTCTAAGAATATCTTAGTTATTAAAAAAAGTTAATTTTTATATTGGTAAAGATTTATTGAATGTGAAACTAATAGTATCCTAATATTTTTGCTAAAATAGAAGTATAAAAAGGTATGTTTGATTTGTGGGAGGAAGAAGAAAAGTTTGTAGCAGTATGATAAATGATTGAGAAGAGCATAACATAAGATACTCTGGCCCATTGATTTTGGAAAGAAGGTAAAAGAAAGAGCACCACCACCTATGGCGTCTGAGGTAGACGTTCCCGACCACTTAAAGTGTCCCATTTCCCTCCAAATAATGTCCGACCCGGTCATTCTCTCTTCCGGACACACCTTCGACCGCTCCTCCATCCAACGCTGGCTCGACGCCGGCCACCGCACTTGCCCAATTACCAAACTACCCCTTTCACAACACTCTTCCCTCATCCCCAACCACGCTCTGCGAAGCTTAATTTCCAACTACGCCCCCATAAACCCTCTTAACCATTCTCACCCACACACCCTAATCTCCACCCTCACCTCTCTCTCTTCCTCTCCCATCTCCAAACTTGACGCGCTCCGCCTCCTCACGCGCCTATCCCACGCTGACTCCCTCTTTCGCCGCCGCCTCTCCGACTCCCCCGCCTTACTCCCCGCGCTTCTCTCATGCCTCCACGATGCCTCCTCCCCCGCCCTCCGCCACCGTGTCCTCTCCCTCCTCCTCCACCTCTCCCTCGACGACGACACCAAAGTCGGCCTCGTCGCCGAGGGCGTCCTCTCCCGCATCGTAGCCCTGCTCTCTGCCCCCTCCGACTGCCGCGCCGTCGCCGCCACCCTCCTCACCAGCCTCGCCGTCGCCGCCACCCTCCTCACCAGCCTCGCCGTCCTCCACGTCAACAAGGCCACCATCGGGGCCTTCCCCCGCGCCATCCACGCCCTCGTCTCCCTCATACGCGAAGGCAGGCCCAGGGAGAGTAAAGAAGCCGCCACCGCGCTCTTCGCTCTCTGCTCCTTCCCCAACAACCGCAGCCGGGCGGTCGAGTGCGGCGCCGTCCCCGCTCTCCTTCGGAGCGCCGATTCGGGGCTGGAGAGGAGCGTGGAGGTTATCGGGGTTTTGGCGAAGTGTAAGGAGGGGAGGGAGCAGATGGTACGGTTTGGCGAATGCGTGAAGATTCTTGCTCGTGTGTTGAGGAATGGAAGCTCCAGTGGAGTTCAGTATGCTCTTATGGCTCTATATTCTCTCTGTTATCATAGTGAGGAAAGTGTTCTTGAGTCCTTGAAAAATGGGGTTTTGGAAATTTGTGAAGGGTTGTTGCAGGATGATAATGCCAAGGTGAAGATGAATTCCTCATGTTTGATTCAGCTTCTCCGTCAACACCCATTGGCTGAGTTGAGATAATGAGTCTGTGAATGGATGTCAGCTGGATCATTCATCGTTAATATAATACTCATATTGCTTCTACGTTTATGCTCACCGGAAAGTGTACAACTTTGTTTCAAAGTGAACTAAAAAAGTTTCCAAACACACCCTTATGGGGTGGAATTGGAATGAAGAAGGATCAACTTTGATGTCCTCTGTGCGGGTGAGTTGATTCTTTCTTCTTCTTTTTTTCTTTTCTCTGAATTCTTATTGATGGTAGTTACCTCCTGTACAAAATGAAGGTTATTTTTTGTTGTACATTGAAAAAAAAAAAAGAGAGTAATGTACTAGTTATTTCTTGTTAGCAGTCATAGGAAGAAGACACTGGACTATAATTCTTTGATGTCTGAAAATTGTCTTAGAATCCAAGTAAATTTACAATACGTGGTTATCATGTCATTGTCAGGTTAATAAGTTTCCGCCATTCTATGCCAATCCAAGCTTTCATTTGAGGAGGGCCATCTCCTAATAACTTACACCAGAATTTGCTACCGGAGCATGTAAAGTACAGAATTTGCAACTGAAGTATGTAAAACTTTTCTCGCAGAGCTTTTGAAAACAAGCTTTTAGCAATCTATTTAATTAATGCATTGGCGAAATATTCCTAAATCCTAATGAATGACAAGTTGGGAATCAATTTGCATCTGTTGAATTGGTGAAGAATCTGTAAAGAACAAGCCAGATTTTACTGCAAAATAAAAGTTATAATGCAATAAATAAATAGTGATTTTACCTTGGAATCTTAACTAAGGATGGGTAACCGGATTTGAGTCCATGAACCAGTTCCTTGACTTGAGTTTACCAACTTGCTGATAAGGAAGTCGTTTTTTAGAGAGTTTTTAACCACAAAAGTTCTTGGCTCGGTTCATAAAATTCGAGAGCTTAACTCATTTAATCTATGACTCACCCACCACTGACTTCTCTAGTATCTATCCAGTATATAATATTAATGTCCTATACTAGACTCAATCAATTCAATACTTATTTAACATCTTCAATTTGGCTCTGATACTAGCCGTATTTTTAGAGAGGAGAAAGAGAAAATTTTAAGAGAAAAATAGTGAGAATGACTCTATTATTTTTTATTTACTTCTATTTATCTTTATCTTTTCTTATTAAATCAATCAATTTCAACATTTTAAAAACATTTTTTCTCTTTTTTTCACCTATTTCTACAGTACCAGAAAGAAAGAGTAAACATTTAATTTTATTTCTTAACCACGTTTCCTTTTTCAACTTTTATTTTTCCAATTTTCACCTCTCTTCTCTCCAAAAAAAGAAAGTTTCTAGATAAGAAACAATGTTTCCGTCGCAAAATAATTTGGAAATAGTATTTTATATAGAAGGATAATTTCGACAGAAGAATCTTTTGAACAACTATAAACAAAAATAATTGAAAATGTCAGTATTTTGTATAGCATCATTATTCTCTACTATTTATTTTGTCTTCCAGTTTTGTACTATGACTTGGAACTAAACATCGAGAATTGCAGGAGAGTTTTTTACTGTGTACTAGACTGTCATTGACTGTACTTCAAATGTGTAAAAACTGTCTCTTTGAATGCTTCTATCATTGGTTTGGTTCAGTTTTAATACGCTGCCATTGCCATTTTACATCAGTATACATACTTTTCTCCATTTCTGAAGGAAAAAACTGAAGTACAATATCTTATCTGTTGAGGTACTTTTTTTATTTTAATTGAACAACAGTATAAAAAAGTATTTAAAGTATCGTACATGAATCTTGTCTTTTTCTAAATTCATTCGCTACTGCGTATCATTGCTGCTTAATTTCTATTTGTGCATATTGGTGACTTGGCATTGTGGTTGCCACCATAGCAACTCATCTCCATCAAATTTTCTCAATATTTAATACAAAATGACTTATATATACATGATTTTTTTAATGGCCTCTCTACATAAATTTTAACTAGAAATTTATAAGTCACTATACTCATATTTTAATAATCAATTTGAATGTTCACTCAAAATTTATAAAAAATTAAAAACTTACAGGACTTATCTAACTTGACTAGTGAGATTATAGAAATGAAAATTAGGTGAAACCGATTAAATGGGTAACCCATCAACTTTGAAAACCAAATTATTATTCATTCATAGACAACCGAATTATAGTAGTTAAATTGAAGGGTTTGAAATCATTTCCGTTCCCACTTATTTAATATCCATTTTTAAAAAAAGTAGAGAAGTAAGAAGTTTCCTTGACACAACTACGGCTCATCCAAGTCGTAGAAGTATGTTAGTATAGTTTGCAATAATACGAATTATAAATGATGAGTGAACAAGGACGTGATTTCAACCACTCCATGTTCTTGTGATGTAAGTTTGAGTTTGACCCACCAATCATGCATCACCCACCATGTCTTGGATTAATTAAAAGATGTTACGCATAATAAAATACAAAATAATTGGCCAAAGACAATAATGATCAGATTAACAAGCTGTTGTACACTTAATTAATTAAGTACCAAGTTGAATAATTCGTTCTAATGGTGTGGATTAGAGTTTTTAATTTCTGGATGAAACATTTGTTTACCGATCTCTTGTTTTCTCTATGTACGCCGTTCCTGTAATAATAATAATAATAATAATAATAATAATAATAATAATAATAATAATACCGTAATAAGCTACACTATAAGACTAGGTACCTAGTTAAGGTTTCATTCAGCTACACCTTCTGGTTTCCATAGAGACAAGGAGACAAGACTTAGCAGTAATGGCTACCAAGGTTTATATCATGTAAGACATTCTAACTCTCATCTTTTTTGTCTTACTTTGATGGTTAAGTCGGGAGCAATACCCCAATTTCATGCCTTGTATTCTTAGTTTTGTCCTTATTAACCATTTTACTATCCATGTATTCTGGTTCTGCTTTATTTGATCCATTCGTAATTAATGATCGATGCCATGGTTTTATTTTCTTTTTCTACATTGTTGATATCTTTATCTTATTTTCCAGTTGTGGAGTTAATCTCCTATTTGCTGATCTTCACAGTTGTTTGTCAAAGTATTAGATTTAGTATTTTTATAGATTGATGAATTGGGAAGTGGTGTTGAATCTTCAGTAATAACAGTTGCTTTAAGCTCTAGACTTTTCAACGGTCTATGTCTTACCTGTGAAGAATTTTCACCACGAAATCAAAAGTCAACTATCGACGTTTACCTGGTCATTTCCTTACGGTATTTGAAGGAATCAAGGTTTTCGTATTGCTGTAGAATAGCTCCAGGATATCTGATGCTGTTTTTGCCGTTTTTATTCCTTAAAAATTTGGGAATTCTGCCGTTTCTGACCAGATCAGTATAGGAACGTGTTTCTTATTCTTGTTGCTGTTGAAATCGTTTGGAATCCAATTGAATCAAATTAGATTATAACGTAAATAGCATAATCCTGAAATCAAAGCTGTTTCAGCGTGAGAAGGGATTAATAGCTTTTCAATTCTTACAATTGCAGCAAAGGAGGAAAAACTTTTTGTTTAGATCCGTTTTCATTTCTTTACCCTGTTCTCCTATTTCAGCTTTTGGAAGAAATACAGGCAGGATATTGGAATTGGACAGGGAACGTTTACATTCTTGAACAGTGTATTCATTATAAAGTGATTTAACATCTCGGTTTTAATCATAACTTCAAAAACAAAGAAAACAAAAAGATATAGAATCTTGACTCTGAAATTTAGGGAGAAGAGGGGTTTCACAGTGGCAATCGGTGAACTCCAACCTCCATTATCCCAGAAATGAATAAGCTGTAAAGTGCAGTAGTCATTTCATGAAAGAACGGGTTAAGCCCCACCCATTTTGACTAACTAACTCCATCAGTTTCTAATAAAGTTTTATAATCAGTATCATAAGACCAATAACAGTGTATGTATCCTGTTCCAGAAGTTATAGTTATCATACAATATATTACTCTATCGCTGATCTGATTGGAATTTGCATTGCATGTTCAGTTATTATTCTACGTATGGACATGTTGAGAAGCTAGCCAGGGAGATAGAAAAAGGTGCTGCATCTGTGGAGGGAGTGGAAGCAAAACTGTGGCAGGTTTGTGAACCTTTTTCACCAGAGTGTTCAAATATTCAATAAGGCAATGTCTTGAAAATGATCTAGCCACGTAATTGGGAAGAAATAAGGAATTTCCGTATCTAAACATACAGGTACCTGAAACATTGCCTGAAGAAGTACTTCAGAAGTTGGGAGCACCTCCAAAGAGTGATGTTCCAATTATTACTCCCCATGAGCTTCCCGAAGCCGATGGCTTTTTGTTCGGTTTTCCTACAAGATTTGGATCAATGGCTGCTCAATTTAAAGCATTTTTTGATGCAACTGGAGGCCTATGGCGGTCACAGTCACTATCAGGAAAGCCTGCAGGCTTCTTCTACAGCACTGCTTCTCAAGGAGGTGGTCAAGAAACTACTCCGTGAGTCACCAAATTGTTCTTTCATTTTCTATATATTATAAGTTGGGATATGAAAGTTTGATAGAAAAAAAGTGATTTGATTGTACAAACAGGTTGACATCTATTACTCAACTTGTTCACCATGGAATGATTTATGTGCCGATTGGATACACATTTGGCGCTGGCATGTTTGAGTTGGAGAAGTTGAAAGGTGGATCCCCATATGGTGCAGGAACTTATGCTGGGGATGGCTCAAGGCAACCTAGTGAGTTAGAATTGGCTCAAGCTTTTCATCAGGGAAAGTACTTTGCAGGCATTGCAAAGAAGCTCAAGGGATCTCAATAACTCTGCATCCATTACCGTTTTCTCAGATGAAATAATATGTTTGAAATACAAGTGTGAGAATAAATCGATACTTCATGTTCAATACTGTTGTTGCCACTTTTCATACCGTATCCTGTATCCCGTAATGCACTGTTTATTGTCAATTCATGTAATATTTGTATCTTTCTCACTTCATCCAATGACAGATAAAAAACTACCAAGAAACTTCATTCCTCATGGTGTTCACTCAAGTATTATAGATTTTTCGCAATGGCGACAAACATATTTATATCTCCAATTCAGAAGAAAAAAGATACCTTTTGAAACATGATTTGGAAGGAAGCCTTTACCAATATATTTTGAAGTTTTTAAACTATGAGCTAACACGATAAAATTTCTCATTAGAATCGAAATGAGTTTAAATAATATTCACAAAATAAGATTTATTTTCCATCTACGGATAAAATTTCATTTAACTAAAAACAAAATAAGCGGGGGATCACATACAATTCCATATATAATGTTGTGTAGTTAATTAATTAATAGCAAAGTGTTGCGTGGATGAGATATTTCATTTCAAAATTTAAATATTTTATAAAATAAATAAACTCAAAAGAAATGATCCAAACTAGAGCTGTCAAAATGGGTTGGAACCCGCGAACTAATTCGGCTCACCACGGATTTGGGTTGAGTTGAAACTTTTTTACAAATTTTAATACGAGTTGACTTTTGATTCGGCTCACCTAGAACCCGGCTCACCCGGATTGAACCCTGGTGAGCCAACCCGCAAATAAAGTGTCATATAAATGTTTTTTGTTAAGTTGGACTTTGCATTTGAGTCATGTTAGGTTATTTTTTTTTTCAGCCAACACATAGATAATTTGTATTTTTGTGATTTTTGTTTGTATTTGGATTGTATTAAAGTTTATTTAGATTTTAATTAGAATAATAATTTAGTTTTGATTGAAAAACAAATTAAAAATTTATATTTTTTTTAATTAAGTCAACTCCAACTCGTTTAAGCCACTAATCCGTAGTGAGCCGAGTTGGATTTGAATTTTTTTGACTCGCTAATAAGTAAGCTGGGTTGAATTGACTCACTAAATAATCAACACATCATAAATCGAGTCAAGTCGAATGAGATTACCTGATTTAATAGCTTTAATCGAAACATGACAAATAGGACAACGATTAAAAGACAGAAAAATATTTGATAATGGAGCAACAACAAGAACTTTCTATAAATAATAGTGAAGTAGCGTTGAACATGGACGGGATTTCAATTACTCCACCGTTAATGGTCTATGCATGTTTCAAGATTCATGCACCAACAATGCCTATTAGCCACCACCTTCCACTAATAAAAATAAGAACTAATTTTTAATATTAATAATTCACAACAGACAATAATTGTAAAATAAATTATTGCATGATAACCAAGCATTGGACAAGAGTTAATTAACATTTTTTTCCAGCTCTTTAGATTTTCAGAATAAGTTATGGAGAAAGGCCGCTTCAGCATATGGCTGCTAATAATATTTACTCCTAAAAAAATTATTTAGTAATTAATAGTATTTATATAACAACCATCCAAGCGCAAGGCGGCTTAAACTGTATATTTAAATTAAAAATAAAAATTTAGTATTTTAGTGTATACATAGCTTTTATTATTAATGCGAATGTAGATAATTAAAGTGTATTTTTTTCTTAGTAAATAAAGTTCGACCCTATCAGAAAAATAAAACCACTCTTGTTTTTTAGGGTTCCGTTATTTTTTTGCCACCTAAAAATCAGTCATTAATTATTAAATGGGTTGTTTTCTAATATATTAATTACCTCTAAAATTAGCTCATAAAACTCAAAAGGAAAATTTTCAATAAAATATTATCATTATTATTTTAATGAATATTATTTTTTTAAAATTGTTATAAATTCCAAGAAGATTTCAGGTGAAATTTGATTTTAAACTTAAAATATAGTGGATGTGGTGACACTATAAGAACAGGTAGTTGTGAATGTGTTATCATTCAGTAACACATTTTGGTTTCGAAGGTCAGCAGTACAAATTTTTAGCAATGGTTACCAAGGTTTACGTCGTGTAAGAAATATTCTATCTCTTTCCTGTCACTTTTATGGTTAAGTCTTCAACAATACTCCATTTTCATTGAATTATAATCACTTTAACACAACTTAAGTGGAGAGAACGAGTCCTTTTATTCAGATTGTAACAAATAGATTAAAATCGACCAACTAATCTAATTAAGATATTTTAAGATTTATTAAAATTTCAATTCACGGTATATTTGGTTAATGTGACTGCAATTTGCATGGCATGTTTAGTTACTATTCTACGTACGGACATGTTGAGAAGCTTGCTAAAGAGATAGAAAAAGGAGCAGCTTCCGTGGAGGGAGTAGAAGCGAAACTGTGGCAGGTTTGTAATCCTTTTTCATTTCTTAATTCCTCTTTCATTATTTGCCAAAATTTAGCAGAATTGTATCAGAAAATATGTGTGAGAAAGAGATATTCACAAAGAAAACAAGAGTACTAAAAGTTTTGTTGGAAATTTTGTTTCTGGTCTTGCGACATAGGTGCCTGAAACACTGTCCGAAGAAGTTCTAAGAAAGATAGGAGCACCAGAAAAAGGTGAGGCTCCTATTATTAAACCCCGTGAGCTTGCTGAGGCAGATGGTTTTTTGTTTGGTTTTCCCACAACATTTGGAGCCATGGCTGCTCAGTTTAAAACATTTTTGGATGGCACTGTAAGCTTATGGCGCAGACAGGCACTATCAGGGAAGCCTGCAGGCTTCTTCTACAGCACTAGTTCTCAAGGAGGTGGACAAGAAACTACTCCGTGAGTCACACAATTTTGTATTCTCAACTATCCATAACAATGTTTATTTGGTATCCACTGAACATGACATTGATTGTACAAACAGGTTGACATCTATTACTCAGCTTGTTCATCATGGGATGATTTTTGTGCCCATTGGATACTCATTTGGCGAAGGGATGTTTGAGATGGAGAAGCTCAAAGGAGGTTCTCCATATGGTGCTGGAACTTATGCTGGGGACGATGGTTCAAGACAACCAAGTGAGTTAGAATTGGCTCAAGCTTTTCATCAAGGAAAATACTTTGCAGCCATTGCAAAGAAGCTTAAGGGATCTCCTTCATTTTAATTTATCATATATATATATATATATATATATATATATATATATATATATATATATATGTGTGTGTCACCATGTTATGTGTTCAGTGCTGTCAAACAAATAAGATGTTGTAGTAGCAAAAATAAAAGAAAAGTAGGCGTCAGAGAAAGAGGAAAAATAATTGTTTTCACTTCTTATATATATATGTATCTGTGATGCGGTGTTTATTCTCGATAATAAAAATTTGGTGATTATTATAATAATAATAATTATTATTATTACTGGCGTAAACACATATACTATCGCAGGTGTGTATGTATTTTTTAAATACACGTGATATTATATTAGTAAGTGATAATATTATAGTATTATTAGATTAATATATAAATTAAAATTATATTTATTAAAAATAAAGTGAAATATATCAGAACATATGAAAGAATAACCATTAATAAACAAAGAAGAAAAAAAAAAGCAGAGATAGCCAATTTTATAAAAAATTTGTAAAAGTAACGGTCAATCTTTAAAAGTTTAATAAATTATTATATTTAAAAGGTAAAATTGGTATTTTGAAATGTAGATAAAAAAGGAAAATCCTTTTTATATATTGTTATAGATTATTATTAAATAGTGGCACAGAATCTCCGTTTCACTCATATTATTATATCTATGTTTCTATTATAAATTATAATTTTTTTAAATATGAAATTTCTATTGCTAATTCCTAATATTTATTTTAAGACTTATAAATAACAATTCTTACTATTGCTAAATAACAATTTTGAGACTTATGAGAAAAAAAATGGAATCTATTTTCTTAAATTATTACGTACATTGTATAAACTAGTAGCAGAGTCAATTGACCTTCCCTTAAACGTAATATTCCATAACAAAGTCATACGATAGTAGGGAGAAAAGAACAAATTTCAAATTTGAAAGATAAAAAAAAATACAAAACTATAGCAACTAGATTTGAAATTTGTTAATTTTTTTAACAAATTAATTGATAATATAAAATGATTTTATTAGAGCTGTCAAACGGGTAACTCAGCCCGACTCGGCTCGACCCACCACGGATTGATGATTTAGTGAGTCAACCCAATTCAGCTCACTTTTTAGCGAGTCAAAAAAGTTTGAACGCGACCCGGTCTACCACGGGTTGGCGGGTTAAATGGGTTGGTTCATGGGTTCACTTAATTAAAAAAATTAAAATCTAAATAAACTTTAATACAATCCAAATACAAACCAAAATAAAAAAATACAAATTATTTATCTGTTGGATAAAAAAACAACCTAATATCTCAAATGTAAAGTCCAACTTAATAAAAAAAACACTTGTGTAACCCTTTTATCTACAGGTTGGTGAGCTAATCCGGCTCACCACGGGTTCAACCCGGGTGAGCCAAGTTCTAGATAAGTCGAGCCAAAAATCAACCCGTATTAAAATTTGTAAAAAAAATTCAACCCAACCTAACTTAAATCCGTCGTGAATCAGATTAGCTCGTGGTTCAACCCATCTTGACATCTATAGATTTTATTATGCGTTGCGGCACTAAAGTCTAACAAATATTCTATTAAAGAAAGCAACACTACAAATAAAAAGATCCTCTTCTTTGGCAAGAATATCCTGTTGAAGAATGCACCAGCTCTGATATTTTTAATTTATTAATAATTAAGAAAGTGTCACATTGGATTATTCTCTGTTGTTTCTTTCGATTTATGCTATAACTTTATTTCCACCAAATTTCCGTAATTTCAAAGCTTTGAAATGGAGTTGTGATGTGATAGGTTGGAATAAAATAGATATGACGGGAGAAAATTGGCCAATATGATGGTCATACAAAGTGTTCGGAATGATTTAATTCTATGATAGATTTGAATGAAGATTACAGATTAATTTCATGCTACCTTTCTACTATTCCGCATATTATTAGATAAAATTTGAATGGAAACTAAATATAAATAACTGAAATTAGAAATTTTAAATCACTTTATCATCTCTCTTTGACCTTGAAGAAAGCTTTGCGCGCTTTGAAGCCCAGTCTACATGCTTTGCTGGGCCAGAATTGTAACCACGCTCAGCAGATCCTTGCGAGTGAAGCCCAAAAGCAAGTTCCGAGTGGCCCAAACCAATACATATCCCTAACTTAAAATTAGGTTATACGTAAATTAATTTTATAGAATATTTTTTCTCAAAAAAAGTATATATAACTTAATTTTAATTTATAAAACATTGTATTTTGTTTGTTTAGAAATTTATATTAAGAGCACCACTCTCCTTTGATACTTGTTAGGTTTTTAAGGAGGGAGTTTGACTGGGAAGATACAACACTAATGAAACTCGAATCCAACTACATAAGGCATTGACACCACTTCTAACCCAAAACCTTAAGACAATGGATTTATGGATCTTTATTATTATATAATGTTATACTTTCTCATTTCTAGTCAATGTGAGATTTAAACTCACACTTGAATTTCTAACACAACTTTGGACGAAGAGTTAACGAGTGAGAACATAAGATTATGCTTAAGTCAGAATGTGTACTTATGATGGTTCCGTAAAATCATTTTTATCCTTTTGAAAAAGAGAGAACATTTGATTTAGGTGAAGTATGGTGTTGTTAGTGGTGAGAATACTAAGCCATGGAAGAATCAAAAAAGAAGAAGTTTTAGTGAAGGAGGAATCAACAACAACTTGCATTACAAGATTGAAGAGAAGGGCCTTGTAATTGATTAGCCAAAACAAGAAAAGAAAGATGTGTGAGGAGTCATAATACAAATGCTTTATTAAATCGCAATGATATGCTTTCTGTCTTTTTCTTTCCAACTTTATCAAATTCCTTTATGTGTGTATCTTCTTTTGTACTAAGTAACCACACCTTTATAAAGGGAAAAACATTTCATATTCACTCACACATGCACATACATATATATCATCTCTTAGATGCTTCAAGTATGGTGCAATATTTATGGTAAAAAAGTTATATACAATCCCATTGCATTTTGAATTGCTAAAGTGCTACTTTTTCATCATTACTCACTTCTCATTCACCCATTCTTCACCTTTAAGCTTATTCTTCTTCTCATTATTTTAATTCTCTTCCATACCAACTTTTAAATACATCATTCGTTTTTCTTCTCCCCATATGTCAATTCTTTTGCTAAACATGCTTGGAGGAATTAAACCAATTTATGACTCTCTAAAAGGTTTAATTGTGGAATATTAAAATTAAGATACTGTTTATCCACACTACTTTTCTTTTTAAATATTACACCAAGCACGTATTCTATACACCTGTCAAAAATTAAATATTTTATCACTTTATAGAAAAAAGAGAGAAAAAATAGTTTTTTTTTTTAAATGGATGAAATATTTTTCTAAAATAATTCGTTTTCATTTTTCTCTCTAATCACTTCATTTTTTGAAAGTAAGCTCGGCATGTACAGTTATGCTAAATTCTTGGAATAAGAATTGTTATCACAGTAACTCTATATAAATGGAATAAGACAAAAGAATGCACCGGAATAAAAGAGAACTCGCTTTGTTTTGCTTTTTTTTTTTCTCTTTTCTTCTACTACTCTCATGTTTGTCTTTACTGTACGATTTCTTAAATGTTCAAATTTAAAAAAAAAATCTAAATTATCAAATAAATATTTTTGTTTAAAATTGAAAATTTTAAAAACTTAGTGAAAAAAAATGATAAAATAAACATACCTTAAGAACATGTCAATAATAATAACAAGTAATGAGATCCATCGTCTCTTTATATTACATTTATAATAACTCATACACAAAATTTCATCTTTTAAGCTAGAATTGGAGAGAACTGAATCCTTAAAATTCATGAGAAAAAAAAAATTGTTTAGACCTCCATCAGTTCTATTTTGGACCATATTTATGATTGATATAAAATTAAAACAAACAATTGTTCGTTCTTAAGTGAGAAGTCCCACCTCGACAAAAAGAGAGCAGCACAAAAGTATTATAAGAATAAAAAAATAAAAAAATTGATTTTGGAATTATCACCACAATTCAATATGTAGGGTGTATGGGGCTTAAGTAGTTGTGTGTCATTGGAAGATTTGTAATTTTTTCTAGAAAAATTGCACTAAGAAGAGTTTTCAGTTTTAGTCCATAAAAAAAGTTTTGGTCATAAAAAAATTTACTTGAGTGATAATACTTCTTGTTGAGTATTTGTGGACGTAGACATTGAGGTGTTAAATCACGTTAAATTTTTTGTGTGTTTTTATTTATATTTTTTTTGCTCTTATTTGTGGGTATGCTTCCGCTTGAAGATATTATTTACTTAGTGTGGAATGTGGAGTCTGGTTGTTGCATGCAGATGACTACGATGTTTGGTAAGGTTGGATCTGCGTGAGGAGGGAAGAGCTCTGCTACCAACAAGTATGAGGTGCAAGGTGGTGAGAATCGATGATGGAGAAAGATTGTCATCATCAGTGAGTTTGTGTAGATCACCAATAACAAGAGTGACTCAAACAGATCTATTGGATCACCAGTGACAAGAGTGGTTCAAGCATATATGTTAGTTTGCAGTTTTGGTCCATAAAAAATTGTACTTGAATGATATATTTCTAGTTGAGTATTTGTGGATGTAAGTCTTGAAGTGCTGAACAAGTTAAATTTTATGTGTGCTTTTATTGATATTGTTTTGTTCTTATTTGTGTGTTTGTTTCTGTCTGAAGATTTTATTTTTCTTAGTGCGTGATTTCCTAACACCTACCTTTATGCTTCCAACAAGTAAACGTTTAAACATGACAATTATATAAAGTAATATATATATATATATATATATATATATATATATATATATATATATGTTGTATCTTAGGGTTTCAGGGTGTTTAATTTGAATTAAACCTAACCCAAATCCAAAAGTCAACGAGAAAGTTAAATTAAGCCTTTTAATCTTTATTTTTGTCCATGCTTATGATTGATGTGAAAATTACAATAAAATGAAATAAATAAAATATTTCAATTGTAAATAAATAGACAAAAAGTAAAACAACAATATTGATTTGTAAAATACTAAGAACATTGTTGGATAAATTTAACATACTAATTTAATGCACACAACTTGTTATTTTTAACTTCACTTCAGCTGGGAATCCATGAAAACCAACCACTGATAAACATACAAATAAACAAGGAACTCGTTGGCCGTAGGGCTAAAATTCGCGAACATAATATATTTTTAATATGCCAATTACCAAAGTAAAAAATTTAATTTTAATTGGGAAATAACGCAGGAAACATTTAACCAACCGTACCTAAAGGTTTTGTTATATATAAAGTTAAATATTAGACACATAAGAGATAGCCATCTACTATTTTAGACAGTACTAATAATGGTAAAGAAAAATAGGATTGAAATCCGGTTTAATAAATAAAATTAGATTTAAACAAATTTCAGAACCTCACATTGTTCTATTTGTAAAGACATATATAAGCATTGTGATGGGGAAGATAAGAATTTATAAGGATGGAACATAATGATTGAAAGACAAAGACAATGATTTGATTCGTGCTTGAAAAGCCATATGCCGCGTGCCCTCGCCTATAACTTATTCATAATTTATAATTAGCCACACTATTTAGATGAGTAGACAAAAATAAATAGCCCTAAAAACGGGAAAGTGGCTATGCATCATCACACTAGCACCTTTAATCAATTAACCCGAAAACATTGAACTTGAAAACCATCTATTGAAATAATAAAACTAGTGCAACACCCCTTTAAAGATTCAATATATATAGATATATAGATAGATATACATCGATCAGCAGGAACAAAAGGCGTTTATCTGGGTAGCCCCATCTGCTAAATTCAGGCATATAACAGTGACTCTAAGAACAGCAGCAACAAAAACTCTGTAATCTAAACATGTGAAATGCCTCTGAATTTAGCACTTGTTCCTGCCACTCATCGACTTTAATAATTAAAACACTATTTCTAGCTAATCTATTATTCTCTTCCAGTAGTCTCTAATCATTTACTAGCGTACATCAGTCTGCTTTACGTGTCCTCTTTGAATCAACACTCACATTCTTTTTCTTTCCTTTTTCTCTTTTCTTATCTTCACCTTTAATTTTCTCTTTAACAATCGTGTCTTCTTCTTCTTCTTCTTTCCTTTACTTTACACGCATAAAATATAGTTTTTATATGGTCACCACTTCTCCAATCCAATGCTCTCTACCTCCCAATCACTGCACCTCCGAATGTTGGCGTCCAGAAATCCACACTGCTCTCATTGGCCACTGGGAACGTGCTCGAAATCGGTACTAAACACAGCCCTCGGCTTCTCAGATCTTGTTTTCTCCCTTCTGACTCCTTCAGATTATCACAATCCTTCAAACACACCCATATACAAATATTTCAAAATCCACAACAAAAATCTTTACTTTCAGTGCATGGACCCATTCCTACACTCACTTTCACTACATTTACTCATCTTGTGTACATAACATAAACGGATTCAGTATTTTCATGTATTCATTATCTTAATCCATCTCTGTCTAATATATTCAAAAATTTATTTTGTATGACACAATTATTGATATTTGTTTACAGGTAATGTAGTTAGTGACAGTACAATAGTGTTGAACCATGCAATAATGCCTTAGATAAACCAGATGTGTTTCACACACATCATTCACTGTGGCGATTTTGACTCTAGATGTGCCAAGTGCATGTGTGTGTCGCTAGAAACTTGACATAAAATGAAAGTACTATCGTGTACCTGCTGGTGTTGAATGGGAGCTCCATTTTTAATATATGGAGTGCTTAACACCTGAAATTAAGAACGAAAACTATATTTAAACACTTATAAAAAGCCTTTTCGCTTAACTTTTCTCCTGAAGAACTTATATATTATATATGTATGAACCAAGAAAATATGTGTGTGTATAATTAGGGTTTTCTTTGAAAGAAAGTAAGAACAATGGAAACATACACTGACTTGGTCATGAAGGAACTTGATGTACTCGATGGCTTCGTGAAGAACGGATGCTGTGTCCGTCTATTAAAATCAACAAGAATATAATATCCGGTTAGTTTTTACCCTTCAGAGTCTAAAAAGGTGAAGGTTCAAATTCTACCATATCATTATCAAAGTTGCTGTGAAGGGGAAAAAGGGTGAAACTAAGAACATACATAAATTTACCTTTCCAAAAGGTGAAACCAATTGCTGAAGAGCAGTGATGCGGTCCCCTAGCTTTTCCTTCCTTACCTGTCCATATATGCATATCAGCTTCATCAATTCTAAAGAGTTATTATTATGAAGGTTTAGCAGTCTCGCATATATATAGAATAAAATGAAGAAAAAGCAAAATCTTTGATACTACATGAAAAATAAACATATAACATTACAGTACCTTAAAAGTTGGTAATGGAGATGGAGTCTCAATTCTTTGCCTCTTGAATGCAGGCTCAGAAGAACTTTTCTTAGCAGATGAGGTTGCGTCTGGCGATTCTTCTCTCTTGAGCTGCAGTTTAACCGATATTATCACTTTTAACACACAAAAAATAAAAAAACCTAGAGCTGGCTATCCAGCGGTGGATATATTTATAAACTTGGAAAGCATTAATTAATTAGTTACCTTGTTTAATAGAGTATTGGGGCTGTTGGATTTCTCTTCAAATTTTGGCGTTTGATATTGTGCCTGTGAGGAAGCAAAAACACCTGCTCTTATGTCATGAAGTGCTTCGGCTGAACCATTCCAGAAAGAAGTGTTGTTGGAAAAGTGCAATCCACTAAGCTGCTGTTTTGGCGTTGAGGGCTTGAGAAGTGAAGAGATTTTGGACCAAGTTGGTGACAGTTCATTGGAACATGTCCCATAGTTTGCGGTAGATGAAGAATAGGACATGGGGGGGTTGGTGAAAAGTGAGTTCTGTGGTTGTGGTTGAGGCTCAGGGTCGTATAAGCCTTGTATCAAGGTTGAAGGGTAACCATAGGAGGCTGAAACAACTGGAAAACCACCAGATAATGATCCGGTGCTTGTGACAACGGAATTCAGACTTTGCTGATCCAAGGAAAATTCTTGGTTCATTGACTTGAAAGCATCAACGGTGGAACCTTGGCCACCAGCAGATGAGAAATTCTTTGGATTCCAATCCTTCTGGATTTGTGAATCATGGGAAGAACCGCCATCCATGCCTGTTTCTCCTTGAAGCACAGAATGAAAATCGCTCCCTCTGCAGAGAAAGAAATTCAAAAAGATAAGGATATGCTTGATAAGATGAAGTTCCTTTTTCGAAAGAAACAAGTAGAAAAAGCTAAAGAAAAACAACTTTTGCTTCCTTGGTGGAAGTTTTGGACCGTACTAATAGCAACATATATTTGTTTTGGTAGATACCCTACTCTGAAAACTTACAATAAAGATTGATTCCAATTCGATGAAGTTGAAGATGACATGCCAAAACCTATCATTTGTAAGGTGGAATCGGTGAGGATGCTACCAGTTTCACCAGCCGAGTCCCTCTGCTGGGGCTTCTCAACATCAAGAAAACTCAGAGAATTATCAGAAGAAATGAAGTTATTAATGTCCTCAGCGCAAGACCTCGTTCCTTTCAAATCCACGAAATCAGTGCTTTGCCAAGTGCTGTAGTTTCCTGCATCAGCTGCTGCCACGGAACATGTTGATGACATGAGAGGGAACACACTTCTTGTTGAATTAATATTCCACCAACTTTCACCACAAATAGCAGCTTGAAACTCCTCAGCCATGGCAAGACTTGACGCTATACGTGTTTATATGCTGAATCTGTGTCCTTAACAATTTGCAGATTTGCTTGTATATATATCTTTGAGATCTTCTACCACAGTCACACACACACACTCAGAAGCTTATTGGGATATATGAAAGGTCAGGGAGCTTGCGACATTTTATATATGGAACGGTTGAAAGGGTACGGCTAAGGAGATTACCGGAACGCGGTTGACATTACAAGGGATGATTTGACAAATGAAAAAAAGAGAAATAGAGAATTTTGAATCCAATTCTAATTCTCTTTTTCAAATATAAATAATTGGTGTTTGTTTATTTGTCCTGGATTTGTTTTCTCTGTCTTACTTTTTCTTAATAAAAAAATGTGTAATAGTAGTATCTTACGAAGAATGATAATTAATACATGACTTGTGGACAATTGTGTTCCTTATGTGTAAAGTTTCGTGAGTATGATGGTATTGACTATGATCGTGACAGTGGTTGGATCTGTATGCTTTGGATGAATAAGATCGTATGGTTGAAATTCCCTGATTTCTAAACTGTGGTTGAAAATATCATTTTATATTTTATGTTTTAATGGAACTGAGTTTGAAACTTTTAATTTAACTAGGATATCAAATCTAAGTGTTGTCAATAAAAAGTACAGTTAGAAGGAAAACTGTCATAGAAAACCAGATTGAGTAAAACCAAAATACTATAAAGTTTACCAAAAATTAATAACCAATAATTTATCAAATAATACAGTACTTAAGTAGATATATATTAATCATACAAAGTATTTATCGATTTCCTACTTTTGGTTGAGTCCTCCGGTTTTGTCTCAGAAGTTGTGGATGTGATACATGATTATAATAATTCAAAAGGTTGTGCTCCGTGATAAACTTGAGGACCATTTATTGGTCCAAATGTTTATCATTGAAGACATTGTAGTACCACAATAGCAAGGTGAATAAAAAAAAACCCAGTAGGTGAGAAAAATCACTAATATTTGAATTTTGAAATGAACATTGGGTGGGCATGACGTTGTAAGAAGGCGCGTGTGCGTCACGTGGGTTGGTGAAACTAAAACACAAGTATGCAACTAATGCTTGACCTAACATAACTGTAGCAGGAGAAGATTGTATGTCAACAATGGCAGTGTTCCCTTAGATATTAGCTGAGATACAGAATATTCCACGCAGAATGAAAGCATATCTGGCTTAAGGTAGTTAATACATATTAGTTTAGATAGTTTCAACTGCTGCAGAATACTTGTGTTTGATGTCAAATACTTGTTAAATGAAGAAAATGGATAACCCCTACGTAATTAAACCAATGTCAACCCTACTCTTTGGCGTTCAGCTTTTGTTCTATGTCTTTCAGATTAGATTGTCATACATAATCTCATCATCTTGACTAACACCTTAGCGTATATTTTATTTACGCAATTATTTCGATTAGGTAAATTAACAAATCGTACAATATCTCTTCTTTTAATGTAACATCATTATCATGAGACCCAAAAAGCTTTATTTAATGTTTAAGACGTAGATATATTTTTCATTCTTATAAAGTTAACAATTTTCTATTTCAATCTTTAAACAAATCTTCGGTTTTCATTTCTCAAAATATTATTGAAGTTTTTTTTTTATTCTATATTGTTATCACATTAATTAATTACTTATATATTTAGTAAAATATTAGATGATCATTTTTAGGTGACATCAATTACTTTGTACAATATAACATTAGCTAGCATGTAATGACTCCAAAACATGATGGATATTTATGTCCTGTGCATTGCATTAAATCTTTTTGGAAAGAAATGATTTGGGATAGAAGGCTAACCATGTGAAAAATATGAAAATCATTTTTATGATAAATTATTCTGAAACAAAAACAGACCAATCTTAAAGGGAGAACACAAAATCACAGGAAGGAAGTATGTCCTTATGTGACAATTGAATCTTCCCAAGAATTAGACTGAAATATGAGTAGTGGCATGAAGATATCAACTATTTTTACTGGACTAACAATATAGTACTAGATATAGGGTGAGGCTTATAGCTAAGTACGTACACAATGAATCCATCACATCCTATTCACTTTAAATTAATTGTTGTGTTGTGGTGTCTCTATCTTTCTGTTGAAGTCACAAACAGACAATCAAATGTTTGATCCAAATTATTTGAAATTTTCACATACACAAGCATTTGTAAAAGCAGTTATTGAGATGGAAAACAAGGAAGGACACAATAATAGGATGTAAAAAGTAGCTCTTAGTAGAATATCAATATAGTAGAGATAAAGTGTTTCAGAAACGATATACATAAATTGTGTTGTGTATAAGGGTTAGAGTATCCCAAGTGCTCCTATTTAAATACATATTTATACTTGTCAATAAAAAAAATTAAGTTTTTCTCCTACTATATTAATTTACATTATAAAATAATTACTTGATATTTATTGAAAAATGACATTTACTTTATTTTTAAATTAACAATTTAGTTATTAAGTGTTGCAAAATATTTGTATAAGTAACATTCTTACAATATTTCCTCTATTAAAAAATATCAGTAGAGATTTTGATTAATATTTCAATTATGCTACTTTTTTATGAAAAAAAGATATTATTAAAAAAATATTGTAATATTTTTCTCTTTCTATTGTAAAAAAGTTACTAAACATTGTAGTAATATTTTTTATTGGAAAAATGAAAATAAATACAGTAAATAAATTATCCAAATTAATCTAAGTGGTTTTAGTTGAGTGTAATATCAATTCAATTAATTAAATTTACTTAAATCCAACCGTGATGTTTTTGCTTTTGTAACTCAAATTACTTGAAAAGGAATCACAACTCATGAAAACACATGAACATCATAACTTATGGAAATTACATGGTGGATAAGAAAAAAAAGTGATTATTGTTCTATCCTACACAATTTAATAAACCAAAATTTCTGTAAAATTTCTCAATAGAGTTTGACACAATGATGTATTAATATTCTCTTGGTCGCCATAAGATATATGGGCCCTAAACAAATAAACAAAATCTACACGAACAGATATATATAACTTATTTGTTAAGCATGGTAATTATATTTGACGAATTGATAATTAAGATTTGCTATCATTTAAGTGGTTAGGAGAAAAAGCAAAAGATATATACATTATATTGAAAATGAAGTAAACGATTTGTATTTCGACTTCTATATTTAATTATTTGTATAACGAAACTGAACATGTATTAGTATTTGCTTTTAATAGACACATATTACTATAATAACCCTTCTCAAAAATATGTATTTTTTTATGTTATTTTTGAGAGAAAACGTATTGACTAGAAATACCAATTAATTAGTGCAAACCAAAGTCAGTTCCGAGTAATTCATAGCAGCTATGATTACAACAAAATTGTCAACATAATATAATATATATTTGGAAAGAAGAAGAAAAAGAATTTTCTTAGAGAAAAAGTCCAAGTTGATTATTCTGGCAGTAACAGAAGTTAGGTCAGATCCATAGTAAGTTTGTGAGTCCTTTGAAATTGAGAGGAAATTGACTTATATGAAACTTGTTGATTTTTGACATAACCTAAATGTTCTTTTTTAAGATGGTTCATAGCCTCCACCCCTCGCTTCAAGTATTTAACTTTAGAATTTTAATTTGTCAGGGAGTGACTTGCGGAATTTATTGGTTTACGTACTAATCATGCAATATATATTCCTGAATCGTATGTGTGTTATGGACCACTGCCTAAAATATCAAAGCTTCAAAAATTTGGCAAATCATCTCATATTTGGAATCTCAATTTCCCTAAACTTTAATTTTTGTGCATATTAGAGTTATAAAAATGGGTTAGAATCTGTGAGCTAATCTGGCTCACCATGAGTTTGAGTCGGGTTGGGTTGAAATTTTTTTACAAATGTTGAGTTAATTTTTAACCCGACTCATCTAGAAGTCGGCTCACTCAGATTGAACCCATGATGAACCAGGTTGGTGCAGATAAAAAAAGTCATACAAGTGTTTTTTTATTAGATTGGACTTTATATTTGGATCGTGTTAGGTTATTTTTTTTAGCCAATACATAAATAATTTATATACTTTTTTATTTTGATTTATATTTGGATTGTATTAAAGTTTATTTATATTTTAATCAGAATTATAATTTAGTTTTGACTAAAAAAAATAAAAAAATTATATTTTTTTAATTAAGTGAACCCGTGAGCCAACCCGTTTAACCGTCAACCCGTGGTGGGTCGAGCCCGGTTCCAATTTTTTTGGCTCGTTAAAAAGTGAGCCGAGTTAAGTTAGCTCACTAAATCGTCAACCCGTGGTGGATCGAGCTAAATTTGACCGAAATACCCGTTTTCACTATACAAAACACTCATTATAATTAGTATAAAATAATATTATGATTTATGTAAAGTAATAAAGAATTTGTATTAAAAACACGTTAAATAAGCAACTTCTTTGAATAGGTGGACTTAAAGTCTAACCACCGTATACATGTACAATAATAAAGATTAGGGAAAAAAACAAAAGGAAATATAAGAAATTAAGTGAAAATATTTATTAATAAATTCGAGCGGGTAAAGTATTCTTTGAAATGAGGAAGCTGACGTCATGCTTATGACCTGGTTGTCATTTAAGGCGGCAAGAGTCAACAAGGGACCCACCAAGCATGCGCGCGTGCAACAGGCACGTGGGGCCTCTGGTTACCACCATGAGTCAAACCCTCAAAGCTTTGACTCTTAAGTCATCACACTTACCCGTGTATCTTGCATTCTATTTATTTTATTTACATTTTTCTCAAACAAAATATTATTAAATATGCAAGGGAAAGTTAACTGTTTCAAATTTAATAATACACGTTGCTTTGTTGTAGTGAATTAGGACCACTTAACCAGATGCCACAACTACTTCAGTTTTATTTCAATATCTTTTTAGAAATATCAAATTAAATTATTAATCAATAAGAAACAGTTAAATTTAAAATGAAAAATATAATTTTTCTCTCATCCATTACGTCACTCTAACAAAACTTTTTATTTATTGATATCTAAGGACATTCGTTAACGAAACTCTTAAATCATAAAATTTTTAAGGAAGTAAACTTAGAGCGAAAAATAAATTAAAATAAATTTATGAAAAATGTAAATATACTCAACTCCTTAAAACAATTTAACCCTATCTTATAGATAATTTATGCATAATATTTTATTTAAAAAGTCACGTTCTTCTAGATCTTTTAATCAAGAGCACAATTTTGACTATAAGTTTCTGGGTCGTGTTCAAATTACATCGTTTATTATTTCTACAATTTAAGGAGAGAGAAAACGCGTGACATACAATTATCAGCGGGACAGGAACAAAAAAAGAGTTAAATAAATGATAAAAAAAAAGGTTAAAGAAACATATAGAAACAATATAACTAAATATATTAACACTATTAGCTAAAAGACAATATTTATTTTAAACGCAAATACTTAAATATAGTTTTTGGTCATTTAATTTGGTAAGCATTATTTGTAATCGAGATTGAAAGTTTATACATAACCAATATGAACCCGTGTTTATATGCTACTATGTAGTTTTGTTTATATTAATAAATAATACACAAACAGTAATTAAAACATATATAACTTAATTTTATTAAGGTTGTAGGATGAAGGTACGCGGCGAGGGTTTACACACATTATTCATTCAGCTTCAGCTTCAATCAATTACTTTCTTCCACTGACAAAAAATATACGTAAACTAACTAAAATAATATGTTAAGACTGTCTTACATTGTCCTATATATTATCAAAGAGATCATAATTTAGTGTTTTTTGTCTGCATCGCAATTAATAGAAAGACAAAGACTTACAACATTAATCAGCCATGTCTGTCTTTTATTCCTATATTTTTCTGACATCTAAACCACATAGATGTAGGAGAAAATGTAGAGAAAGGTGAGATCACATAATTTTAAGATTAAATTGCATCCACAGTTTGGTCTAAAGACGTATTGACCCCGTTACCAACAAACGTAACAAGGGTACCATTGTTTTGGTCATGACCGTCCAAACCCTTTTTTGGAGTTTCTCTGTTGTCTTCTTTTCTTCTCAAAACATTCCCTTCCTTTACAGAATACAAAAACACCATCTGGACCCACTGTTCTTCAGCCTTTACAACTCAATATAAAACACATTTATTAACCATTTTTAACCCACATCGTATCACTTATATAACAGTTAAAAAAAAATCATAATAGTAGCTTTTACATTTGAGCAATTCATTATAATAGCACTACAATCATGTAAGAGCCATCTCATTGATGGCTGGTATGTTTTAAACGAGTATGAATTTTCGTGTAAGCTATTGTTGACGCTATGCTTATGTAATACTGACGTCGGAATTTCACATTCTTTTATTCAATTTATTCCTATGTTATCTTCTATTATATATTAGTGCCAAAGTAAATCTTACAGTCATATTAATTCATTTTTCTACTATTAAGACATTCATTAACTTTTATATGATTTTTAAAAGATAGAATGCAATAATACAAATGAATATTAGATTGTAACATTAAAGCATGTGATTCCTATGTTGTAATTTTTTATTTTGAGACACATCTTATGAGTCGAAGTCAATATTCCTAAATAAAATTTACCTTTTGCTTTTTCAGGAAATTTTATCGGCCAAAATTGTCTCTATCAAGATCTCACTTTTATTATTTCACCGAGCTTAATCTTCCTCACTGCTCATCACCAACTATATATACGTATATACACATTGAAAATATGATAATATTATATTAAAGGGAGAAAAGCTAGTGCAATGATAGAGAAAAGAGAAAAGAAAAAAGAAAAAAAGAAAAAAGAGAAAAAGAGAAGAAGATTCATGGCCACGAGTTTGGAGCTAAGTGGGTATGTGAGTATAAATTATATAGAATTGGTATGTATGTGGCTATGTTTTGTTGAGAGTTATTTTTCCACAGAAACACATGTTTGATTTGTAGGTTTAGTGTTGTTGGTAAGTTTCGTGAGTCAACCCTAACAAGGCTAAGGTTTTTTGTTCTTACAATAGCCGCCCACTAGTTACATCCTAGTACTTTGTCTTGCTAGTTGATAATTCAAAATCTTAAAATATGGAGCCATTTGTATGTGAATTCATTTGCACCAATACCCAATACTTTTAAAACAACTCTGCGTTTTGGACACGTCTATTAATAGGGTGTCTTTATCTCAATAATCTATATCAAAGATACATATCATTTCTTTACCAACTTTTATAGGTTGGATTCAGAATCATATACGTAATATGTAAAACGTAGAGCCTGAGGTTAGGTTCCACAATGATTTAAAATAATTAAATTTCTTTGTAAACTTTATATTTATTTATACATTTTTTGTATTAATTAATGCTGTGTTTTCATATTTTTCCCACATTAGCATCGACCAAACATATGCATGAAGGCACTATGAAGCATATGTCCGTGTTTATGTTGTTTTATATACGTTGAGAATTGGCTTACATAACAAGTGAAATGATTATACGTATAATTAGTGAGTTCTCAAAATAATTTTTTTTTTTACATAACTAATTGATGGAATAATTATTATGAACGGATTATGGTGGTTGGAATAATGAAATGTGAGAATAGGTTTTCCCTTGTGCTCAAAAGCTGTAAAATATTATTTAGATTATGATAATTTAGGGTTTGTTTCCACTGGCATCCATCCCTATCAGGATTGACTTACTTAATATGAAAAGTCTGTGATGTGTTCACATTTGGCATTCCAAAGAGTGATAAGTCTTCTTTTAATCATTGATTTATGGACGAAACAAAATCTCACAACATTAATCTTCGTCTTCGCTTGTCGATACAAACATTCCCATCTCAACATTTGGTCCCACACTTTCATATTATATACCTTTTCTATACATTTTAATATTCTTTTCAAAGTATATGGACATTTTATAGATTATAATGTTCCCATAAATATTATTCATTCAAAATTTTGAAGTATAATTTATTTTTTAAATTTATTTTTCGAATACCAATTATTTATATATTAAGTTATAGTTATTTTTATTATTAAAAAATGTGATATTTTATTGATTTAAATATATTTTTAATCTCTCAATTTGATAATTTTTGTATTCCATAAAAAAAGGTATGTAGAAATTACTTTTCCAAAAAATCATAATTGTGTTTTTTAATTGTTTAAAAAATGTGCAAAAAAATAATCCTTATAACATTACCGTTGATATTTTTATGCCTATTGTTAGTCAATATTGGGATTACCTTTTTTTTTATTAGTATGTGATCTATAAATATAAACTTGTAACTATTTATGAGTTTGAGCCTTTTACAAAATTTTGTAATTGACAGTGAAATATAACTTTTCATTAGTTGAGTAGAAAAAGTTTTTTTAAAAATGTTATAAGACTTATATATTAAAATTAAATTAAAAAACTTTAAAGCTAATAAATAGTATTCTGTGTATCGAAATAAAGTCATTGAAGTGAACAGTGCATCTCATTTTTTGTTTTCACATTGAGTTCAATTTTGAGATGATTATTGCATCGAAGATGACTTTTTTCTTCTTCTTTTTTTCTGTTTTTCATTTACAGGTTTCACTTTGAACTTTTGATTGTGAGTCAATTATAGCGTAATGGATGAAAGGACTTTGAAAAATGCAAAGTGGTAAAATGGAGTTGAGTGATGTGTTGAATATAATCTACGCATTCTCCTTTATCACTTTCTCATTATTGCTCAACACAGAACCACACCACCTACTTTTACCCTTTCTCTCATCACCAATCTCATTCCACTCCTGCCATCTCTATAACACTTATTTTCTAAATTCACTTTAAACTACCATTTTAATCCCTATAATCTAAGCTTGAAAACAAAGGATATCGCAAATTCGTGTCCAAAGAATATAATCTATAATAACGTACAACGATTATAAATATTATGATACCTGTTATCGTTATTCATCGATGTCTATTTACAATATTTAATTTTTATTGTGAATTTATGTGAATATTCATAAGAACAAAATTTTTTAAACATCCTAACTGCACCAGAATGCTTTTTTTTTTAATTATCAATTTGTTATCAATATTTATCATAAATGTATTTAGAAATTGATCTAAGAAACCATATTTTATATCTAAGAATAAGGAAAGAAGTTAATACTTTACATCGTTCCTCACAAAAATATTCCCTCTAATTAATTAAACTAATTATTTCAAATTCTCAAATGTTTATCTCACCTTAAAAAAAATTAGAAAGTTAGATTAAATAATACTATATAACTTTTGATATGCATATTATTATATATTTTAAATTTTTTATTATTATTATTATTAAACCAGTGAGTTTCGCGTCTCTTAATTTTTGAAAAAGATAAATAAATAGCGGTGATACGTAAAAATAGTAGTGTGTGATATATAGTATGTGATTATTTTAACATATAAGTAGTTTATACATTTTTTTTTAATTTTAAAAAGCAATGATAAAATAAAATTTGAAATATGTATTAAGATGGAAAATTCCATTGTATATTGTTACAAATAGTTAATATTATACAAAATTTTTAATATATATATATATATATATATATATAAATTAATACATAATATAAAACATTTTTTAAAATTTAAGTGTATTTTTGATTTATTTTATACACTTGACATTCAAAACAAATTTTGTATGTTTATATAAAAATTTTGACACTTTAAAAATATTTGTTGAAGATAAATTACCAGGAATAATAAAAGATCAAAATTAAATATTTATTTTACAAACGTTTATGTATAGTAATATAATTTTTTAACTTAATTTATTTAGTTTTAATTTAACTTGATGTGTTTGAAGTGTAGTAGATCTAATTTATACATCTCAAATATAAAATTGATAGAGATGCACAACTAGTTTGTTGAAAAGTTTTAAATTTGATTACTTGTACTGTCTTGTAGAATTTTCAGTTTTATTTAATAATAATAATATAGAAAAGTCAATAAGAAAATCTTGAATGACCAAAATAATTTGTTAACAAAAAGTCCTAAGTCAATATTTTATATCAATTGTCGTCTTCTATCATATATTTCTCTTTGAAATTGCCATGAAAGATACTTATGAAGTCAATTTTCTGAATTTTTTGGTTATGGCACCGTCTTAATATTTTGTGAGATCTCAGTCGTTTTCCTCACGCAACATATACGACCAAAGTAGCTTTGAAATTAGTTTAATCTTTAAATTCATAGAAAACAATTAAGTTATTCATATATTTTGTGATATTCCCTTTAAAGTATTTTGAGGTGTTACTTCTGATTCTTATGAAATTCATTGAGGCCCATTTGTTGTGAAATTGGACCGAACTATGACCCAATTAAGTTCAGTCCAGCATCTTCTTACGCTTACCACCAGTAGATTATTTGTCATGACGACGCCGTATTAAATAAAATATCTCCTGCAGCCTTATCGTTTATCTGCCATCCATTAACTTGAGTTCAGTTTCTGCGTTTAGTCACCAACCTACAATGGCGACGGTAACGTTTTCCTTTTCCGCTAAAACCCTAACCCTAACCCTACCCTATAAACCCAAAACCCCAATCTCCAACTTCTACAAGGTAACCAATGTTCGCCTCCGTTCTTCTATTGTCACCCAAACCCGAATTGGTAACCGGATTAGGGCGTCGCTGGATGGGGATTTCTCAGCGAAAAGGAGCAGCAGCAACAGCGACCAGAGAGAGACGATAATGTTACCCGGTTGTGATTACAACCATTGGCTGATTGTGATGGAGTTTCCTAAGGACCCTGCACCCACTCGTGAACAAATGATTGACACTTACCTCGACACTCTTGCTACTGTATTGGGAAGGTTCCTTCCTTTTCCTCTTCTCTTTTTCTACCCTAATGTTTCAAAATTGGAATGGACGCGGTATTCGTATGTACCTTGTAGCTCATAACAGTCTAAGATAAACGCCAATTTAAGTGGAGGACTTTGTTATCATCGGTTTATAATCAAGTTTTCATTATGTGCTTCTGCTTGTGTATTAGCATGGAGGAAGCAAAAAAGAACATGTATGCATTTAGCACCACTACCTACACTGGATTTCAGTGCACTGTTGATGAAGCAACCTCGGAGAAATTCAAGGGTAATGATTCAATTCCCAATTTGTGTCGATACCCTTGTTGCGTTGCTTAATGAGTTCTGGTTCTTCACTTCTTGTTTATGCTTGCAGGTTTACCCGGGGTTCTCTGGGTACTGCCAGACTCGTATATAGATGTTAAAAACAAAGACTACGGAGGTTATACTTATATTTTTTTAGAGATTTGGACAGAAATAAATTGTGTTTTAAGTGCTATAGATTGATAATGTTTTTGCTGAATGCGTGATGTTCTTTGATTTTAGGTGACAAGTACGTAAATGGGGAGATTATTCCTTGCAAGTACCCTACCTACCAACCAAAACGGAGCGCACCTAAGAATGAGAGTAGAAGGTATGAGAGACGGAGAGATGGCCCTCCCCCTGACCGAAGAAGGCCAAGACAAGAGGCAGCTGCCTCGGATTCATCCTCTACATGAGGTATTGGGATGCATTATTTATTCCAATTATTTTACTTCTTCCATGATTTTGGTCTCCCCTTGCCTAATGTATCTAAAATTTGATACCTGAATGAATCAAGTAGCACAGATCATCTTCCTTTTAAACTCACACTGAATGTCATGGAAGGGTCTTTAGCATCCCCCTCCCCCATGTATGCAATTCATTGAATCTCGTCAGGCTCGGAAGATACATGATTACGCTATTACTGCGGTCTTGCAGGTTATTTATAGTTTTACTGAGAGAAACTAGTGCCAAAAGGAAGCTGCTCCTTATCACAGTTCTATCATGCTCATGGTCACTTTAACAAATAGAAGATTGAGCTTGTGTTGGATTCTCATCAAGATGTATGCAACGTTTCTTGCAAACTCAAACGGGTATTTTCACGATTCATCTTGAGGAATATGTTCTTTTGGACTGTATGAGTATGACATGTGAGACAAGTGCTATAATTGTTTATCTGTGTAATTTGGAGAGCTACTTATCATGCAACCAGTTTATGTTTTAGTGATAATTTTTGTCTGCTAGTTTCATGGCAACTGCGGTATTAACACTTAAAGTTACTGATATGAACTGATCAAGTTTAGATAGTATGCATATATAGCCTTCTGTCCTTATTTGAAGCAGCCCATTAGCAATCCTTAACTTAGTCATGCTACAACATCCCAGTTTTGCTGCGCTTCATCCCGGCCACTCCTTGTGAGAGTAGTTGGCGAAGGTGAATTTCTTGGAACTTCGAAATGGGTGCATTCATAAACCATCCTTGATTGCCGTGTAAAATGTAGATGTTTTGTTGTGCATAGTTGTTTTAACTCCAGCAACGAGGGAAACAGAACACATTTATATTTGGAAGGGATGCAAAAAAGAAAATACAGGAAAAGAAAGAAAACAAGGACAGTAATGAACAGGGGATTGTCTTCTATTTTTTTATAGTTTATATTGATTTAATGAAAGGTGATAAAAGAAAAAAAAATGATTAGTTCCTCTTCCTTTGGTTGAAAAGAAGAGGGAGGTAAGATAAAATATAATTATGCCAAGATGATTAGGTTTGTCACTAGAATTATTTCCCTTTCGTTATTCTCTTGAGAGAGAATTTTTGTGGATTTTGAATAATTTACTGGTTAGTTTTTTTTCCCCTTTCAACCAAATTGTTGAATAGTTAAGGATTTATTTATTTTGGTATATTTTTATTTTCTTTTTAAATTTAAAATCATCATAATTTTTTTTTTATTTTGATTTGTTTTCTAAGGTTTGTATGTGATATAAGTGAAGATAAGTTTTTATTTTATATATTTTATCAACATTTAAAATCCGAATTTTAAAGTAAGTTTTTTATGCTCTGTTTCCTGTTGTGAAATAAAGTTTTATATTTTAAGGAGCTTGGCCCTTCACTACATTTATATATTTGTTTATAATTTTCAAAACTTAATAAACTTTACATGAGAAAGTAATTTGTTGATTTAAAGTAGAGTGTTCTGAAAATCATGGGGTGTAGGAATTAATGGTGTTCTAAACATGTAGGCACTTTCTAGTAGTCTAATAAGCAACGGCCCTTTATATTTTTGGTTCTTATCGTGAAGGCCCGAAACAAATTATACATGGTCATTTGTTCCGGCACCTCCATAATTTCAACCTTAATCACCGTAAAGTTATACATTTAAAATATAAAATAAAAATTGTATTTTATATGGTATAATTTAAAATATAATGTGTTATAAATTATATTTCGGAATACAAAATAAAAAATATATTTTAGGCTCTATCCAAAATACAAAATTCATATTCTAGATTGCATAATTTAAAATATAAAATTTTGTGGGATGTAGGAAAATAATTTATGGAGATGCAGGAAAGAAAAGGCACCGCCGAGGTGTAAGAAGAAAACCGTTGATAAATGATTCTCTTTGGTTTTTGTCAACATTTTTTTTTATTTTTTAAATTAAAATAATTATCATAATACTTTTATCTTTTAACTGATTGTTTATATTAATTTAATTACTTTTTAAATGAAAATAATAATCCTATCATTTTATCTTTTAAGTTACTATTTATTTAAATTTAACCATTTTTTGAATTATCTAAAATTTAAGAAATAAATATATTTTTAATTCTTCAATTTTGACAAATTAAAATTATAAAAATGAATGGATATATTTATTTTAATTCAATAACATTAATTTTTAATTTTGTGTATCAAAAGATGTGTCACGATTCATGTTGACATTTAAATTAAAATATGAAAATATGTCAAACATATGAGATATAGTTAAAAAAAGTTTACATATTGCGTTAAAAGTTTGAAATACAAATTGAATTTAGTTTTACGTTTAGAAATTAAAAACATGTTTTTTAAATTTAAATTATGTGTTTCCAATGTAGTTATAATACACATTATGAACTTTTTTTTTTAACCACTGTTACTCTGTTAATCCAATCAGAGAAGAACTAGACTCTATTTAAAAATTCATTGAAATCTCATTTATTTCTTAACAAATTAATTAATTTAGTTAAATAGTTCATAGAAGGAATGAATTAAAATAGTAGTTCCATGAAATATTGACAAATCATGAGTTATTCTTTTAATGTCACTCTCACTCACCAGCCAGTAGCCATCCTATTGATGTCAGCATTTGTTATAACATATATTAAACGTTCAAATGGCTGTCTTAATCTCAATTTCAAAACAAAACAAAACCAATCACCATGTTTTGGTCCCTGCTTTGCTGGTTACAATTCATATCTCTCTCGTTAGTCCCACAACTACTTCACACATTTTTTCTATTTTGTAATAACGCTATTCCAATTTTCTATTACAAATATTGTGGGCCTATAATATTCTGACGCATTATTATAAAAGATACTCCTTTAAATCACTTTATTATAATTTTTATTTAGTTAGAATGATTGAAAATTTTCCTTATTTGTTTCCCATTCCTGATTTTTATTTCATTACGTTTTTTCCGTCCTTTATGTGAGAAGAAAGAAAGAAAAGCTTTGGCATGCTTAGGCCCACCCACTACCTGTTTAGGGGTTGGTAAAGCGTTGACACTCCTCACATGCTTACATTAAGTGTTCGCCCATGTCTTAATTATTTAGGTTTAAGAAACGTAATTTTCACAATAACTTTATAACAATTTTTAAAAACGAGATAGATAAAAAAAGAAAAAGAGAAATTTACAAAATAAGGTGAATGATGTAATATCAAAGTGAAAAATGCGTTATGAAAAGTTATTTTATCTATAAATAATATCTCTCGGTAGAGTAAAATGGCCTCTTTCCTTGCATAATTGCATGTGGACATTTGTGCATAGATAAGGATTCTGCGGTCGGTGAGAGAGTTATGGTGCACTTGAAATACTTTTCTTATTGTACTGTTCGACCCAAATACTTTAAAGATGAAGGAAAAAGCTTTCTTTTTTAACCACCGATCAATCAGATAACGTAGGAGATTGCAGACTTTCATATGTTCCTTCTGTTTCACAAGAAACTTGATCCTGAAATGCTGTCATAAGTTACTCTGAAGTGTACCCTCTTTCCAAGGTTCCATCTTCAATTTCTGATGAAGCATGTCCTTCTACGGCGGTTCTTCCTATTCTGCTTCTGATTATGGTGAGTACAATTTCAACTCTTATTCTCTCAATTACGATTATGCTCAAATCTCATCCCCTACGGCTTATTCGGGCTATGAGTACAATCAACCATATTATGGATATGATCCAAGTTTATATTATGCTCCTAATTACCCTGCTCAGACTTACCCAACCATATCATACTCAGCCACAACTTATAGTGATCCAAAATCAGTTGTGTACGATCCCAATTATGGTATGACCCATCTTGTCATTTCTTACTCTAATGCGGAATTCAATGTGCCCGAATTTGAGGAGTATGACTCAACACCTTATGATGGTGGGTATGACATTGATCAGACCTATGGTAAACCTCTACCACCTTCAGATAAAATTTGCTATCCTCGTTCTGGCTCGAGTCCAATTAGTAACCCCATTCCTATGGCCATAGTTCCACTGCCTACTATAGAAGAGGGAACTGATGAGAAAGCAATCACACCCCAGAATGGAACTGCAGCCCAAATAGCTGAAGAAAAACCTCAATCACAAGACAGTGGCAGAGATCAGCAAAGCAAAGTTGAAGACAATAGCCATGAAGATGAAGGGAATGAGAGTGAGGGAAGTGACCATGGAGATGATTACCATGTTGAGTCTGGTGTTGGTGAAGGGTACAGTGGAGGACAGGGTTATGAGAATGAGAAGCAAGTGGGTTCTCAATATCCTAGTGGATATGGGTTGGAAGCTGTGGACATTTGTGAAAGCTTATTTGGGTATTGGCCTTGTTTGGAACGTATGAAGAAGAGAGAAGAATGTTATTGCAAGGAAGTTGCTTACAGAGGAAACCAGTGTCAGGAAAACATGTGGCAAGGTACTGCAGATTATCTATTTGGCAGTCCATATCCTTATGGAAATGCGGAAGATGGAAGTGGCTATGGAGGAGAAGCTGTGTATGGCTATCAAAGGCACTATCCAATGCAAGCACAGTACAAACAGATTGATTATAATGCCGAGTTTTGGTGACACTCCAAAACAATTTATTTATTCTGTGATGTAACATAAAAGTTGAAGGTGTAAAGCTTGTTTCTGTGGAAATAAATGTGAAATTTGGATGTGAAAACAAGAAATCTCTTTGCTTCCCAATCATATATTTTATAATGGCAACAACTAAAATTCAGCATTTACAGGTTAAACAGGCTTTTCGTAATCTGATTTTGTTATTCATGATTCCTTGTACGCAAGACCGATCTTGTTAAAACTCCTTTGAACTGGTGAAAGGGTCACGCCATGAATGTTTAAAAACTGTCTGCACTTATGAAATAATCGTAATGATCATAAATCCATGTCTATTTATACTTGAATATTAATGTTAAACTGATTATTTTTGTGAAAACGGAACGTGAAGTTATATTCTCTTCATCAAGAATAAGTGAAATAGTTTAAAATTCTTATGGAAACAGCGTACTTAAAGGTCTAAGCTTTTGTCTGAACTATTACTGGACATAATCCTATCCCTTCAAAATTTTGGAAGCGAAACATCATTCAATAAGATGGAGAGTTGTGTAAAGGTGGTGTTATCAGGGTGAAAAACATCAAACATCTGTTCTTCGAATGCCTCTCTTTTGTTTTGAAAGTGTGATATGACTGTCTTAGGTGGTGGCAAATAATATCTGTGTTGCACAATGAGATCTAAGCTCACTTTACATATTATATATATATTTTAAATTTACCTTATTTCTAATTTTTACTATTTCAAAAGCTAGTAATGGTTGGGTTTTTGTAATCTGAGGTTGTTTCAGTGATCGGTTATAAACTCATTCTCAATTTTTCTGTCAGATGGTTTGGGTCGTGCATCAAACAGATGATGTGCATGTGTATTGGTAGGTTGTGCATTAGATTACGGTGAGATTAAGGTTCAAGAAATCGGGGATTAGGTCATACTTAAAGGTTAATCACCATTGTGTCTGTAGGTATGGCGTTTCCATGCCAAGCCTTCCCCAGGTTAAATTCTTTATTTTTTCTTTATTCACCCTATTATTAATATGGCTGGGCATATTAATTAAAAACTCAAATTCAACATCAGTCTTTTTTAGTCTCTGTCTTCTTGCAAGCTTTTTATCCCACGCATATATCAAAATTTTTTAACATAAATAGTTTGAAATCTGTGAAAGCTATGCTATTTGAAACTCCACGTTAATGATGAATCGTTTTATGATGAAACCTTAAAAAAATAAACCAAACGTGTTAGATTAATGGTGTGTCTCCATCAAAATTTACCAGTCACTTTCCGTCCATTGGAAGTGTAAAATCATTGTTCAATTTCAACAAATACTCCTTTCTAATTTTTAATTTTTTAACATTTTTTTTCATTTTACTTATACTTTTTAAAATTTTAAGATAATATTTTCTTTTTCTAATTATACTCTTAATTTACATAATATGAGAGAAACAAATTAGTTATAATTAATTTAAACTTAATCATACTCTTTTAGGTTATGGTACTAAAATATTGATTTTCTGTGGAATTTTTTTTTTGTGTTTCCAACTTTATCAAAGTCTGAGACCCAAGTATTCTGATGTACGGAGGTCCAGCAACTTGAATTTCACAAGACACTCTCATGCTTTTTAAGCTAAAACTATAGTTTTCGAAAGCTTTTCTAAGCAAATTGAATGTTGGTGGGCTCACACAAAGGGATAAATAGAATTTAAAAGCATACTATACTACGTTGTGACTTATAAATTGGTTAATGATATATCCAAAGTCAATTTTGAGACCAAGTTTTCAAACAATATTTGTTTCAAAAATAACATTTATAATATTCATCATCTAAACAACTAAAGTTTCTCTACTCAGAAATTTGACAGTAATTAGAAAATTTGAAATTTGGGAACAGTGATAGTGACGAATGAACTAACAACTGCTGAGAGCTTCTGTTTTCAAAATTGGAGAGAGGAATAAGCAATCTTATAAATTGTAAATTAGTTAACTAAACTATAAATGAAACCAAAATTTTGGTGCTAAAATCCTTTTAATAAATGCGTGTGCGCGCATTCCCGCACGCATGTTTTATAATGAATCCTGATACATCCCCACTTGTTAAAGTACTGTGACCTAAACTAAACTAGTAGAAGGAAGAAAAGAGGATGAAAATAATTGCTGTCTAGATCATAGGACATGGCATGGGTTTATAGTAAAAAGAGGATGAAGAAAACAGAAGAAAAATGAGTAAAAGAGTGTAAGAAAAGACAGTGATGGCCCCTCGTAACCGCAGATTAAGGCCAAAGCGCCAAACACAACATTCAAATCTCATCTTATGTTTACCACTTACGTACAAACATGTCATTATCCAAATAAAGCATCACAAATCGTAAAGCCAAAGTTGTTTTCAACACAACAGAATCATTATTTATTTTTATTAATATACACCAGTACTAATCACATATCATATATTGTATTTTTATACTAGTAATTATTTGGTTAAAATAATTGTTATCTTTATTCCATTTTGGTGGATCCTAGATTGTAACGCAAGGGTAGTTTGTTCATTTCACAAACATGTAATGCCAACCAAGAACATAGAAATTCTATCTACTGTCCTCTCTGGCTCCCACTTCCAATCATAGTGTTGAGACACTATGTTTGTGTGGTGAAGCCTTAAAAACCCTGTTAAAACCTCAAGCACCAAACTTCTCTCACTCAAAACCTTCCTCCTTCCTTCCCCACTCATTCTCCTCAACATGTCTCTGCCACACAGATCTTTAGAGGCCACTTTTCTTGCTTTTCTTCTTCTTTCTTTCTCACTGGCTGCTGCAACAGCAACAGCATATTCTTCTATTCATGAGCTTCTCCGAACCCATGGCCTACCAGCAGGGCTCTTCCCAGAGACTGTAAAGTCCTACAATTTGGACCAAATGGGTCGTTTGGAGGTGAACCTCGATGCTCCTTGCCTCGCCAAGTATGAAACAAGAGTGCTCTTTGAAACCGTGGTTCGAGCTAACCTTAGTTTTGGTCAGCTCAAGGGGTTGGAGGGTCTTTCTCAGGAAGAGCTTTTCCTATGGTTACCTGTGAAAGACATCATCGTCAACGATCCATCTTCTGGTCTCATTCTCATTGATATTGGTCTTGCACATAAACAGCTCTCTCTTTCTCTCTTTGAAGATCCCCCAGTTTGTAGATCCCAAGGTACCGTTTCTCTCATTTTCAACAGCTGTTACTTCTTAATCATGATCTGTCTTCATTTCCTTTCAACTCTGAACCTTTCAATTATGGGGTTTGAATAGGAATCGTAGTGGAAAAGCACATGCATGCCATTTTCTTCTCACTCATTATTACTTTCCAGCCTGTCAAATGATGACTGGGTGTATTTCAATCCTCATTATTTTTGTCTTCTAGATTTGATTTCAAAATTTGAATGTGGGGTGCAGGTCTTTCACAGAATATTGGAGGAAGGAAGAGCATTGGATTTCAAGATCAGAGATGAAGGATTGCTTGTTTATCTGAAAAAGATGGTTTCTTCTTTCCTCTTTACAATTTTGTTTTGTTTTTTCCCCTTTTTTTTTTTTTTTTTCCTTTTTTTTTTTTTCCTTTACAAATAAGTATTTGGTGCAATGTGCATAGATCCAATGAGAGTTGTGATTATTAAATTAGAAATCAGTCAAGGGAAAAAAGAGAAACTGATAGGCGGTGTTTATTGTAAAAAGTCTTTATGCAATTTTGTTTGCCGCAATTTTTCTTCTTCTAATGTGCAAGAAAAGTATTTTGATATTGTCCTACCATATCATTTCATTTCTTCCTTTCTTTTTCTTTTACCTTTTACTTTGCTGAAAGGGGTGTTATTCTTTCAAAGAAAAAGACTTCCTGATCCTATGTTGAAGATACCCAGAGAATCTGCTAACATTGAATGTTGTTTACCAAATTTGATTCTCAAATTTTGAGTAAAAATGACACCTTGTTTCTTAAAGACAGAATTGAAGGCTAAGGTGATGTTTACATGACCATTACATAACGATCATAAATCATACTGAGACAGCAAAGGAAGAAAATTGAGGTTTAGTTTGCTTCATTGGTCTGACAATATGGTCATTAAATCTGGTCAAGAGTGAATTTATTTAGTGCATCTTTTTTAATTGTGTTATAATGCCTGAGAAATAATAAGAACTTGTTTGGTCAGAATTAGATATGTTATATAATGTTCCCCTCTCCTCTTCTCTTCAGCCTTGGAAATCTATCTCCATTTTGAAGTACAACAAAAATATATGAGCAGAAAATGGACAATGTTAATTTTACTTTATAGCTGTCTTTTATTTTACTTTATGGTTTAAGCAGACTCAGCCTTTCAGGTTCTTGTCTCTGTGTATATCCTCATGTAATAACAGTACAAGGATTGTTCGTAAGGAATATTCTTTTTCTTTAGTCATTTATTCTTTAGAACATTTGCTTCTTCGAGTAGAACAAAGTAAAACTAAAAACATAAAAGAACATGTAAGAAGAAATTATAGGAGTAAGATTGATTTCACTAAAAAAATAGGAGCTGAGACTATGTTCCCATTCAAATTTACTGATTTAATTTTATTGTAACAGTCTTTTAGTAAAAAAAAAACATTACATATAGTTGGAGAGGAGTAAGATTGATTTCACTAAAAAAATAGGAGCTGAGACTATGTTCCCATTCAAATTTACTAATTTAATTTTATTGTAACAGTCTTTTAGTAAAAAAAAAAACATTACATATAGTTGGAGAGGTGGGATGGAGGTTCATTATTCATTCATACTTTTATAAATATTAGTTAACATAAACTAGTCATCTGTTAGGTCAATAACATTGTAGTCAATATTTAATCATTTAATCGATAAAAGTCCATTTGCAACTTCTCTACATGTCATTGATAATGTCTTGCAACAAATCCTTGATTTGATTAATTTCAAGTCTTTCTCCATTTTTTCCCTGAACAATGATCAAAGTGAATGTAATATTATCACATTGTTAAGTTTGTGAAGTAAGCATGAAAACCTACATATTCATAGTAGTGAAAATATGAATCACATTTCATCTTCATGTCTGTCATGAAATTTATAAATAACTAGTTAAAAACAGTCTTGATTATTATCATTCTCAGAATCACCTGCATACAGCTTGTAATCAGAAATGCTCCTTTTGTGGTAGTGAGATTAGTGTCCATGAGCTCAATGCCAAAGTAATTGAGTGTCTCCATCAACTTGCTGAAACCTCCCCTTTTTTTCTCAATGATGATCTTGACCCAGAACTTATTCTTATCTATTTGTGCCACTGTGATATCTTCCTGCAGAAAGTAAGATTGCTGAAGAAAGTAAGATTGTTAAGTAATTAAGCTATTCAATTCTTCTGAAGAACTATCTTTGCTATAACTGACCTGTATCCCCCAATTCTTCATATATTCCACAGCTTCAATTTCATCTATTTTTGTCTCTGTTGTTTCTTCTGAGGTTGCTTCCATTTGATGGAGTTGCTGGCTAAGATTCTGGACTTCGTCTTGCAGCTTCTCAATGTAGGTGATAGCATCTACAATAATTGTTCCTCTATTCATCTAAAACAAAATAAATTTAGTCTATAATGAAGCTTAATCCAGCAATTTGTAAACTAAACAATAAAATTAGGTATCATGAAATAAGAAAATGAGAGTTTAGGTAGTTGCATTTGTGATAATAGGATTTATAGAACGCAGCATCAAAAGTCTCCTACTGAGTTTCTCCCTCCTCCTCCTTTCAACCTCAAGGTTTTTTGATTTGAACTCCTTTGTGTTATCATCATAGTTCTTCTTCCTACTCATTTTTTGTCTGCTACAGTCATTCTCTTCCATAGTAATACACAACCAATCTTCATCTTCATGCTCCATTTTTTGAGAAGTTAGGTCTTAAAGAATGGAGCAGAGACAGGTATTGAAGAGATTTGTTCCAGAGGTTTTGTAGATTAAGATTTTGTTTGTGGCTATATAAGTGCTTCCCACAGAGGCATCATGCCAGATAGAGAAAGTACATTAATGCTTGTTTTGAGGGTCTTTTCTGTGGTCCCTACTTAATTGATGTATGTTTCTTATGACAAGAGAGAAATACATTTGTGTTTGGCCGGTTAAATGTGTCTTCGGCTTGTTGGAATCTTAACAGAATGAGACTATAAACTCTAGATATTTTGTTATAATAAAAATCACATTGAAGTCCTACCTAACTTCTTTCTTTGATTTATAACATGATAAAAGGATTTCAAAAATAAATTACACTCATTTTTTTAAATTTTCCTCTCACAACATTTATGTTTCTTTAATTTTTTAATAGGGATTCATTTATGCACTTTTAATAAAATGAAACTTAAACCCCTTATTTTACTTAACAAAGTGATAGCATCTTATCTTAGTCATTCTCTCTTTATAAGAATTTAGTTTTTAAACATTTTTTATTTTAATGTATTTATTGTTTTTGAAATTTAAAATAAATTTAATTAATTTTTTATTAATATCCTTGTTTCTTACCTATATGGTTCATCCATCTATATATTTATCATATATGTGAAGATAATACTATAAAAAGAAAGTGACAATTGTTAACAGCTAAAATGTGAATGTCAGAGAATTAAGTGTATTGAAAAAAAAAAAAAAAAAAACCAACCATGAACTGTCTCTACAATTTCTTAGTGATTACCTATTTGTACTTTGTGGGCTTGGTGGAGACAGAACATATTAAAAGGAAAAAGAAAAAATCATATTATACTCCTCTGTTCTAGTGATTAAGGCCTTAGTAGGTAACCTTGTTATTTGACTGAGAATGCCATAACAGTTTAGTGTGCTGGTTTCTTAGAGCCAATCTTAAGTAATATATGACATATTAACTAATATGCGAAATTGTAGATCTTTTTGTTTCGATCGAAATATATTTAGTCTTGAAATATAATGATTTTTTATATTAGTTTTTATTTAAATTTTGTTTATTTTAATCCTTAAAACTTTAAAAAAACCTGTATACATCTAGGTTTTAATAGAAATTTATCATTTTTTTATTAAATGTTAAATATAAAGACTAAAATAAATAAACTAAAAAAAATCTGTATTTTTAAATACAACACATATAATAAAATCATTTTATAGGAATTAGAAATGGACAAGATTTATAGTCTTCAGTAACTAATGACTTCTGGACACAGTTAGCATCTTCTATTGAGAATTGACAATGCCATTTAACACACTGATTCATGCGTGGTTTAGTATCATTTGGTTTTGACAGAAAATATGGCTGGCTATACTACACTCTTACTAATAATACAATCATGGATGTAATGGATTTTAATGTAATGAAGAAAAAAAAAAGTTATGTAGAGATTTTCACTGCTGACAGTGATTACAGAGATATCATTAATGTTTAAAATAAAAACTAAATTGTTATTAAATATAGTTTATTTATTTTTTAATGGTTAAAATAATTTTCTTACTTCAAATTGATATTCTAAATCAGAGAGAGAGTAAGAGAGCAACAAGTAATTTTATAATCTGATCGAATGTTTCATGCATGTTACTTAATACAGATGGTGGTGAATTTTTGAACCGTTCCAACCAACAAATTAAACTAGTCCTATATGCCATTTATAATATCTTGCAACAAATCCTTGGTTTGTTGAATTTCAAGTTTTTCACCATCTCTGTCCTGAACAATATGGAAATCACAGTTAAATAATTGAAGTGAATATTATATCATTGTCAAGATTTGGAAGGTACATGTGAAATATTTACAGATGAACCAAAGTTCATCTTCAAGTATCTTATTCTACCTATGATGAAATCATATTCATTGAGAATCAAAATAGTAGTTTGAGTCATATCTTATCACCTGTATACAACTTGTAATAAGAAAGGCTCCTTTTGTGGTTGTGAGATTGGTGTCTATGAGTTCAATGCTGAAATTATTGAGAGCTTCCATCAATTTTCTGAATCTTCCTTTTCTCTTCTCAATGATGATCTTAACCCACAGTTTATTACCGTCTATCTGTGCCACTCTAACTTCTTCCTGCAGAAACTAACAAAACAACATTAGTAACTAATAGTTGTACAGGTTTTTTTTTCAATCAAATCATATATGACCTGTATCCCCAAATCCTTCATATCTTGTGCAGCATCAATTTCATCTATTTTTGTCTCTGCTGTTTCCTCTGAAGTTGCTTCTATTTGGTGAAGCTCTTGGCTGAGACTCTGGACTTTGTCTTGAAGCTTCTCAATGTAAGTGATAGCATCTTCAATGATTGTGGCTTTGTTCATCTAAAACCAAAATTAGAGTCTATAATCAGGTTACATTGCATCCCTAAAATTGAATGAACAATGAGATCAAGAAGAAGGATCATGATATAAGAAAGTGAAGAGTTTAGGTAGTTGCATTTGTGATGATAGGCACTATAGCACGCAGCATCAAGAGTCTGCTACTGAGCTTCTCCCTCCTCCTCCTTTCAGTCTCAAGATTCTTTGATTTGAACTCTCTGGTCTCATCATCATAGTTCCTCTTCCTACCCATCCCTTGCTTGCTAGAACCATTTTCAGTAGCAAGAGAAAACTCTTCCATAGTAACACATAACCAATCCTCATCTTCATACTCCATTTGTGGGGGTGGAGGGTGGGTTTTGATCTGAGGAAAGGGATGTGTTTGAAGGCTTTGTAAAGTGAGCATTTGTTTGTGGCTATATAAGTGGTTCTCATAGAGGCATCATGTCAGAGGAACAGAAGAGAAAGAAAGTACATTGATGCATGTTTTGAGGGTATTCTTTGGGTGTGGTCCCAAGTTAGTTCTGGTATGTTTCTTATCACACATATTTGTGTTAGGCTGTTTAAATGTTTTTTCTGCTTTTTAGAATCTTTCTAACTGATTTTCTTTTTCTACAATCTTCCTAACAGAGTGTGAAAATGCCACTACAAATGACATAGAAAGTCTTCCTAATTTTTTTCGTTGATTTTCACTTCTTATTTATACTGTGGTGGAATCCAAAATGCTTAAATTGGTTAAAAATAATAATTTAAGCATGTTCTGCCAAATAACAAATAAATTTGGGTATATAACTTTTCTTTTGCGATTTGTAAGGCCTTTTGAAGTTGGGCTTTCTGACAGAAAATGAAATATCACGAGACATGTTTAATTATTTAGGACTAATTTTATATCCTTGATTGAATTGAAGTAAAGTATATTAAGTTTTTCAAAATGATAGTTTTGAGAACCAACGCAATACACAATGTGATGTTTTTATGATTAATACTTTATTCATTCTAACTTTTGTATTTATTGCTGTCCTCATTCCATAGATATTGTATCTTTTTTCTTTGTTTTCAATTCTCTCCTCTTTATTAGATAACTTTACTCCGCACTTACTAATTTTCTCACCATAAGGGTGATATAAAAATTTACCTCAATAGTTTAGTCTAGTTCTTCTATTAATTAAAGTGATAGTTATTGACTAAAGTAAATTCTGCCCATTCGATAAGAATTTTTTGTACAGAAATAAAAAAAATACAATCTTAAAAGAAATGATGTGACATGCAAGATGAATCCGACAAACTAAAATAGAATAATTTGAGTATTACCGATCTTTTCAATGTATCTATTGGGGAATCAATGTCTTTTATAGACCTTTTCGGCAAAATTATTGGTGATGTCCAAAAGAACACTTAGACATGAAATGAGAGAAACCAATTATTTACAAGCATAAAAATGGAATGTCACAAGAGTGGTACATACTAAAATCTAACAGCTTATCCACTAAAACCTTTTTGCTGTTATTTCTTTCTCGACAAATTCCTCGATAAAATTATTAGTATGATAGAAGAAAATAAAGAGATGAAATAAAATATTTTTTCTTACATGTTAAAATAAATGAGGTTTATAATTGGTTCTGAATTATTAAAACAGACCGACTCTTTTTTACTAATATTGTGAAGAATATACAAAGAATTAATAAAGAAAGTTATATATGAAAATAATGATAAAAGAAAAATAAGACGATTCAGAAAAACACATATAAATTAGTTAGGTAGATAGAGAGTGTTAAATATCTACATTTTGAAAATTTTGAAATTTTTTTAAATTTTTTAAATTATAGGTAGTATATTTTATAAACGGATGAAAATTAAATTATTTGTCTTTTTATTTCTTTTATAAAATACAACCAATTAATGTTAATAGATAATAAAACATAAAATTAAATATATAAAGAATAAAAATATTTAGGTTTAATTAATATTTTAGTCACTATTTTCATCTAAAAATATCAAGTTGGTTCTCAAGTTTTTTCTAGTCTCAATTTGGTTCATACTTTTAAAAAATTGATGCAATTTGGTCATTTTTCTTAAATTTATTAGAGCGGATCAAGGATTTTCATCAAGATTGATATTGAGATTATGTTAATTACACAAACAAAACAAACTATCTTTATTTACAACTTTTAAGTTTAATGAAAGAACATTTATGTGTTTCAAGAAATTTAATGAATATAATCAAATTGTATCAGTTTTTCAAAATTCAAAACCAAATTGAAACTAAACAAAATTGGAGGACCAACTTAACATTTTTGAACTAAAACAATAATCAAAAGAATAATTAAACCAAATATTTATTATGATATTTTTTATGTCATTTCTTGTTGTCTTGTTAGTTTTACAAAAATTGTACATCATTTCTCACTCTCATATATATATTTTTTTTAAGAAAAAAGATAATTATTTTTTCTTTTATTTCTCATTTGTCTTATTTCTTTTTTGAAGAAAAGAAAAGTAATTCTCTTTTATCTTACTTAATAATGAAATATTAATTTAATAGTTAATATTGTTTTTTTTATCAGCCTTTGGTATATTCATTTTTTTTATGAATATAGAAGAAAAAATAATGTATTATGTGTTTTTTCATAATCAATTTTTAATTGTGACTTAACTATACTTTTTTTTTTCTTTAATATTTATGCTTCTCAATTTTTTTAGTAAGGTATGATAAATTATTTTTAAAATAGGTATATTGATGAAGAATAAAAGAATAGATTCATTATTCAAAAACGATAAAAGTGAAATTATTCGTGAAGATGGAAACAAGATAGATTATATTTCTTACAACATTAAACTAAATATTAAATTATTCAGTTAGAGGAACCAATTTTTAAAACATTATAGTAATGATCCAACAATTTAATGATCAAAGAATTATACTATTTGACCCCTCCAAAACTTGTGGTTAAGATCCGCCACTAATTATGAGATTCCAAATTAATGGAGATATCTACTAATTTAAGGCATTATATAAATTGATATTAAACATAAAACTACATAAGAAGAATGATCAAATTATATTACACTATTCCTCTAAAGTATGATTTGAAAGTATTTTCTAAATATAATGTTTATCAAAATCAAGATACGAAGAATCATATGTAATTTAAAACAAGTTATAAAAACTAGTTGTCTACACCTACTCTATTCCTGACCATGTCTCTGTTAGGTTCCTCACCTGCCGTATTCTCTGTTTCCGTGTACACACACAATCATAGCAAAAGAAACACATTAACAAACAAGAGCAAACTAGTGTATTTAAAAAGAAGCAATGTAATTAAATTCAATAGTTAAAATAAACAAGTAATGTATAACAAATTCATTAATCCAATCCCATAAAAATATTAAAACATAATTACTAACTCTGAAATTTTTTATGTATAGAGTCAAACCCAAAGATTTTGCCATGTCATAAGGATACCAACAACATTTTAGCTTACCGAGCCATGGCTCTACCAAACTTCCTAAATGAGAGAGTTGGTTCACCTATGTCAATAAAAAATGTTTTCAAAACAATTTTCGTCATAGGAACCTCCATTGACTCTCGTTAACTAGATATATTACGCAAGTAGACTACTTTCACTGTTGAAAGCATTTCCACTATCATCATACCACGCCCATATCATCATATATTCTCATATCAAATTACAACAACCAACACATCTCTATATCCGTCTAATTTATCTTAAAAAGAATTTCATAATTCATACAATTAAATAACCTAAATAATCTATTTCTTGTTGGATGACATTATGGCTCGTCCAGCGAGCAAACACCGGAAGTAACTACTTCAAATATTCGCTTAGGAAGGGGTTGGTTGGCTCAGCGAATAAGACCATGGGAAGGAATTCACATAAATTTGTCTAGTAAATCCTATCTTGCTCAACAAATAATGTTCTTCATGTTCTCCTATATTTCTAACTTTCAGAAAAATATCTCTCGCATAGTGATGAGTCACTCGCGCAATGACCCATGTCATTAAAATGCATTAGAAGATCATAAATGAATGGATGAGCATAAAAAAACTAGGGTACATGAATAATTTTATATATGGTATAATTTGTTTTTCTCACCATTTCTCACCATTTTATATATGTAAATAACATTTACTTTTGTTTTTGTGTGAACAGTCAATAGTGCAACACAAACATAAGTAAAAAAAATCGCAAAATACAAGTTTTGATACACAAAATTGATTTATTTTTGGGAATTATTTTTCTTACTTATTATGCCGAAAATACTGTTTATTTGTTATAATTATGTTTTCTAGTAATGTTGTGAAGAGTGTATAAAAAGACATTCTTATTCATTTTTACAGGCATGTTATAATGGAATAATTAACAGTGTCTTAAAATCAATTCCTTTTCAATTATTGGTGGGAAGAATGAAAGTAAAAACATAATGTAAGAATGCCTATTGGGATGGATCACATAGTAGATAGTCTATCATTTAACAATTAAATCAAACAGTTTATAAGGAGGAAGAATTGATAAAGTTGGAATTGACATGACCCGAGATATACCTAGCGATGAGAAACAAAATGACATTCAATGTAATTAAACTTATCTAACAACAATACATTTAACAAACTTATGTAGTTTCTTCCTAATCAACCACAAACAACAGTTATGGCATCTCTAATTATTGGTGAAGCAAAGGATGACCATAGATATTACATATGGCCAGAATCCACATTATGCACCATTTTTATTTGTTCCCTTAGTACGGAGAGACATGGATTATTGGTGGTGTAATGATACATCAAAGGTACCATTCTAGCTGCATTTAGACAGAAATTGGTAAATGATGATGGCAATTCATTTTGGGTCAGAACTTGTTCATTGAGACGTTTCCATTCAGATGAAATCAAGTGGCAAACATGGCTTTGTACATCTTCAGCAGAAACGTGTTGGTGCTCATTCATGTAGCAATCAAGGTATGATCCATCAACTCCCTTCTGATCTTGTTTCTACATTTTTTTTCAAATCTTTAGTTAGGATGTCACATGTTTAGAATATAAAATAAATACAAACACTTTCTTGCGTCTTTACCTTGAATCCTTCCAAATCATCAGATAGACGAAGAATTTTCGCCACTGAGTAAACAATCTGCGGAAAGTTATCCATGACAGCAACAGTTTCCAGATTTATAGAGTGATCGAAGAGGAAGAATGCATGGAGAAGAACCACAGGCACTCCTGTGCTCACGATTCCGATGTTCAAGTACTCCTCTGACCTTGGCAAATCACCACTCCTCAACCAATGTGCCTCTTCTGTGAACGCGTTCAACAACCGCACCCACTGTTTCATACATATAAATATTTCATTTTTACATTTACTGCTACTTTAAGCAAAAAAAAACTTGATGTGACATGCAAGATGAAATCCGCCAAATTAAAATAGAGTAAATTGATTATTACCGATCGTTTTAGGGTATCGATTGGGTTTAATCCATGTCTTTTGTAGACCTTTTCGGCGAAATCATTGGTGATGTCGAAAAGAACACGTAGACACATTTTCATGAAATCTGGAAGCTGCTCTGTATCAGCCAATTCCCATCTGAAATGAGAGAAACTAATTATTTTCAAGCATAAGAATGAAATATCAAAAGAATGGGACATGCTAAAATCTAACCTCTCATCCACTAAAACCTTTTTTTTGTTATATCTCTCGATAAAATTATCAATATAATAGGAGAGAATAGAGAGATAAAATAAAATATTTTTTCTCTTACAAGTTAAAGTAAATGAGGTTCATAAATTGATTTTGAATTATTAAAAAAAAATCTGATTACTTTTTACTAATATTTGTATACACATAAGTCGTATCATTAAACGAGAACAAAAGGAATAGAGTGAAAATTAATATAGATTAAGAAATTTTTATGTGGGAATAATGATAAAAGAAATAAGATGATGCAGAAAAAACAAATGAGTGAGGTAAATATTTCGTGAAATATACTTCTAGAACATATTAAATGGAAAATTATTTTTTTAAAATGTTTTTTTGACAAACTTTGATAATGTTGAGTTGGAGGAAAGAAAGATTTAGTGTAGTTTAAAAACGAAGAGAAAAATTTGGTATAACTTGAAAAGAAAAATTTTAACAAAATTTATTAAAAAAATTATCAAAATATCATAGTAATATTAAAAAATATCTTATTAAAATATATATGACCGTCAATGTCAGCATCAAAGTTTTGTGTATTGTTTTGTGAACTATAGTCAGAGTTGTGTCTAGTCAATTGTAGCATAAAAGTAGATTCCTTCTCTTGCTGGTTTTATTGTGCAGAACCTCACTAGTTATAGTTTATGTGGGCAGAGAGATCATTGCAAAAATAATTTAATTTGATCAAATGTTTAAAATATAAAATTATAAGAAAGATACGCATCACTAATTAAAAATAAGTAATAAAAATAGTAGTCAAGAGTTATGGGGAGAAGATTAAATTTAAAAAGAAAAATACTCATGTTGTAGCTGATTAAGATTTGAAATAAAAATATATAAATAACCTAAAAATTAGCCAAGTAAAAGTTATAATTTAAGATGAAAAATATTTATAATATACAAAATGAATTTTTAGAAATATTTATTGGTTTGATATTTTAAAAAATATAAATAAAAAAAAGTAATTTAAGAAAAGTCATAATGACTTTCTTTGTAAAGGAAGTTTTGGTCCTATACGAAATTAGAATACCTGTTGACAGCATCTCTAAATAAAGTAAGTTGGTCTAATGTCCCATAAACGTCGAAGATGTCATCGATAATGTAGATTAGAGAGATGGATTTGGTGAGTTCTATCCTTTGATCTGAAAAGCTTGGATCTGTGAAGCATGCCATTGGCCAAATGTACCATTTCAGGGGTTGATACTTTGCGAACTTCTCCTCCTTCACCATTCCAAGATCTTTCCACCATCTGTTAATGCAAAATGCTGATTACTATATATTGCTAAAATGAACATTCAAAGTGTGGGATTATAAGTTATAACACTCACTTGTAAACTTGAACGATTTCATTCTGGTTCATCATCCTAACTATGCAGGAATTTATCTCAGCAAGTTTCTCTAAGCATGTCCATTCTTTCTTGGTCTTGTAATAATCACTTACAACTACACTTGCGTCCCTGAATCTTGATAAGCCATAGTGAAGTGGATCCTCAAGAGTGCTAGCAACATGTATAGCTTCATGATGTTCTCTATGTCTTTTCAACCATGCATGAAGAAGTTGGCAGCTGAGGTACCCTGCATCATCAAGACTATCTTCTCCTTCAATACTTAGCTGGGTTGCTTCATGCAGGGCAATAAGACTCTTCACATCTTCACCATATTTAGCTATGAACTCTCTTTTATTACTCTTCAAACACTCAAATACATCTGCACAGTTAATATGTACACAGTGAGGATAAAAATAGATACTTTATGATAACAAAAAAAAGAAGATAAAGATGAATAAAGAATGTGAATTAAATATGTACAGAGTGAAGATAATTTGAACCTGGTGGAACGTGATGACCTCTTTGTCTGAGTAAACGGAATGTAAGTGCAAGTTCATAAAGTTTATGGCCATTCACAAAATCACTTAGATGACTGCTAAATACGGAGTGTTGCTTCCGAAGAAGGGCTTCAATTTCGTGTTCAAAATGGTGTGCGATGCCAAGCCTCTGGATAATGTCAGTGACATATAAACTCTCCATGGAATCTTCACCGACAAGTTTCTGGAATGCATGCTTAACTTCCTTCAACACCAGAGCTTGTTCGATATAAATATCATCCTGAAAATGTCAATGAAAGTGTCAGTTTCTAAAAAACCTTGGTGGGATGAGAAGATGATTAAGAGAATTAGAATTTTAGATGTGTACGTACAGAAAAATCCATTTTTACAGTGGATTTGCCTAAGAGTCTTGGTTTGGCTTCTATCTGTAAATGTGAAGAAAGGAATAAAGAAGAGTGTATTTATACCCCCAACAAGAGCGTTGCTTTGGTTTGTTCTCTATAATGGCTTACGCGAAGTCAAAGATGGCAGGTGACGAGGTAGCGTGTTTCACGATTTTTTCATTGTCTAATAAGCCTTTAAAAATATGTTTGCTTCACACTCCTTGTAAAACAACATTCATTTCAGAACATTCTGTTTTGCAAAGTATCACTGCTTGCGTTAAGAACAAAAGTATGAAGGTTAGTATTTGTAACCGTATCTACCATAAGAGTGTGAAAATCAAATTCAGATTCTTTACTGATTTTTTTTATTGTCTTTTACTGATTTTTTTTAATGTCTTTTTTGCTGTGCATTAAAAACAAACTGTATTGATATTTTAAATATTTATTTAATATATTTTAAAATATCAAAATTAATGATAATCAGTGTATTATAAAAATACAGTAAAAAAAAATCTTAAAAAAAATCTAAATTCAAGAAAATGCCATAACACAATAAAGTAGAGATTCCACACATCATGTTCTTCTCCACATGGCTTACCGTGTGACCACTTCCAGGTACAATTCTAAAATCTTTCTACATCACAATTATCAAAAACTCTAATCTCTAATCTTAGCTGGTAGAGTAATCTAATAGCAACTAAAAATATAAATAAATAAATAAATTTATAAAAACTGAAACAATAGAATTTTTTTCATTATTTCTCGTAAACTGAGTATTATGAAAAATAAATTAACAATTTTTAATCATCTATAATTGTGCTAAATAAATTAAATTAGAATGCATTGAAAAAATCACTGTTATATAGTCCGTTTACATTGCATAAACAATATTAGTTCTCTAAGTCAAAGAAATGAAGTGTGAATAAGGGATTAAATAGACAACAACCATCTTTTTGTTGGTTTTTGGTTTATGAAAAGTTAAAGCTGAAATTTTTTCTTCAACATATGTACTAATCTCAATCTCGTAGTCAAAATTTCCACCTTAGTAGGAATCTCCCAACATATATTTTGAACCACAAATATTTTATCATGCAATACTAGAATATCTTGGGTTTTTTATTCACAACTAAAGCAATTATTGACGAAAATAATATATGGAGACAACTACCAAATAATTCTTATAAAAGAAAAAATAGGAAGAAGAGAGAGTAGCGAATATCAAAACATGAGATTGATAATTTTTGTGTCTATTTAGTTTTTAAGTGTTGCTATATTTTGAGCCTTAAATAGTTTGTCATGCAACACTGGTTTTTTTTATTTTTTTTAATAAAATGGTATAGTTTAGGAGAGATATTATGGAAATGGTTGTCTTACTTGAAGTGGTGCTTTCCAACCACATTTTTAACCTTTTCTTCTTCTTATTTTTTTTCTCGAAATCGTGCTTGATAATATGATTTAGCTTTTTTTTTTAGAAATCGTGGTATCTAGCACTTTTTCTGTCTTTTTAATTTTTTTTATTTCTATTGGTGATTTTTTAGAGAATGAAACAATGATTTTGTGTTTTTTATGTTTTTATGAATTAAGACAATTTAATAAATATTTATTTATTCGTTAGTTGAATAATTTAAAATACTAATGTATAAAATATATTTAATTGAATTTATTTAAAAAGTAGTTAAATATATAACTCTATTAGAAGGTAGGGAGCAATTACATCAAGGGAACAGGCCCCCACCTTTTCTGGTTTGCAAACTAACTGCAGATATTCTAAAACTATTTGTGGGCAGCATCTTCCATTTGAGTATTTTTTTTAAAATAAAATATTATTTTATTGTAAATTTTATATATATATATATATATATATATATATATATATATATATATTATGGAAAAATATAAATAATACTCTTCAACTAAAAAAAATCATGTTTACAGAATTCATATTAAAATAGTATTTTTATTAGTAATAGTCATTTTATAAAAAATATGATGATTGTTAACATATACACGTAAACCGGTGTACGGAAGGTAAAGAGGGATATCTAGAATTGTGTGGTTTATACTGACTATGTTTTTCACATACCTCTGTGGCCACAGAAGATAATGGAATATCTCAACTAGGCTAGAGATAAAAAAAAATTATTCCCCAATAATATTAATTTATATTTAGATCCATAAAATTATTATTTTTAAATATTTATTGTTTTATTACAATACAACTTATCTAAGTTTAACTTTAGGAAGATTTTATTACAGTAATGTTTTATTATAAAATTTTATTTAAATTAAACTTTAAAATTATTTTTATTTAAAAATAAAAAAGAAAAAGATAATAGGTATCTACAATCTATGATGTATCAATTATAAATCTCAGAAATGAGACAGGTGAAGATTTTTTTAGACAAAGAATATGTTACTAATAGACACTTCTCATCCTTACATAAGTTTTTGTTCAAAAGTCATTTTTACTTAATATTTAAATAAAATTTTCTTGTTATTGTTTTAAAATATAAAATATTAAAATTATTTTATAAATTATACTAAAAATTAATATAAAATAGCTTTCCTAGATTAGTTTGAGTATTAACTAGAGCTGACAGGTAATCCGGCCCAACCCGGCTCGATCCATCACGGGTTGATGATTTAGTGAGTCAACCCAACTCGGTTCATTTTTTAGTGAGCTAAAAAAATTCGAATCCGGCACAGCCCACCACGGGTTGGCTCACGGGTTCACTTAATTAAAAAAAATTATTTTTTTTATTTTTTCAGTCAAAACTAAATTGTAATTCTAATTAAAATCTAAATAAACTTTAATATAATTCAAATACAAACCAAAATAAAAAAATACAAATTATTTATGTGTTGGATAAAAAAATAGCCTAACATGACCCAAATGTAAAGCTCAACTTAATAAAAAAAATAAAAAAACACTTGTGTGACCCTTTTATCTGCGGGTTAGTTCAACCCAACCCGGCTCGAACCCGTGATGAGCCGGGTTGGCTCGCGGGTTCCAACCCATTTTGACAACTCTAACATTAACCTTAGTATATACAATTACTAATTTATTTTAACTGAGTATTTATGAAAAAATTAATTATATCTATAATAATTTAAAAGGTAATAATATTTAGTTGAATATATTAGGTTTCTTCTTCAAAATAGTTTTCTTTAAAGAGGAAGATCTTATCCATATACCTTTAAAACCACATCCATGAATGCCAATTAGTTGGAAAATTAGGAAAAAGTTGGAATAGTTGTGTTTAATGATGATAAGGGAATTATATATTGTTTGTATGATTCAACAGAATTTGGATTAATATTAAAAATTATCTAATTTTATAATAATAAACTTAAAATAAATGATTGGTATGAATTGGTATGAAATGAGATTAAATAAAGAGAATTTAAAATATGTTAATATTAAATACAATATTTTTGAAATAAGAAAATTAGACTTTACTTCTTGTTTCATTAAATTTTTTCTTTTATTTATCGTCAAAGATTTTTATAATTTGAAAATTTATATTATATCATATTGACATGGAACTTAATAGGATAAACTAGTATTAAGTTTAAGATTTTAAAATTGTTATAACTTAAATAGATTTTTCATTCTTCTATTAATTTATCGTTGATTAAGTCATAAGAAACAATCAACATAAAAAGTTAATCAGTTATGGAGAAAAGAAATACAGAACTATAAATAAATCAAAATCTATGATTTTGGTGATTTCATCTAATTGAGGAGTTATAAAACAATTATTAATGTAGAATATTTTAAAGTTCATAGGAATATTTTTAAATTCATATGTATAGTGTCTTGTTCACCATAAAAAAAAAAAAAAAATCATATTTTTGTCCTATTTACATACATTAGTAATTCAACGTTTATGCGGGGTGTTGTAAATTTACGTTGAGGATTGTATCTCAAGTACCTAACGTAAATTTATGTTGGACCTTATAATAGTTTACATAAAATTTTCTTTTTCTTTATAAAATAATTGGTTTGGGCATAAAAGTTGAACTTGAAATGAAAAAAAAAAAAAAATTTAAAAATT
>Ga0214543_1000305_pt1 | contig 77421 bp, 25 predicted proteins | sample CNSS2metaG_FD_160094 | JGI IMG/M metagenome (GOLD analysis project Ga0214543, IMG submission 160094) | Root nodule microbial communities from cowpea collected in UCLA plant growth center, Los Angeles, California, USA - CNSS2 | ecosystem: Host-associated > Plants > Roots > Nodule | place: USA... | reverse complement strand
TATATATATATATATATATATATATATATATATATATATATATATATATATATATTCCTATGCTTAAAGCACGCTTCCCAAGTAAAAGATGAATAAATAGACATGCAGTATTTTAATAGAATATGAGCACATCATATTCAAACAATTCATTACGACAAAGTAGGAAAGAATCTCTCCCTTGGTGAAACCATTGATTACTATGAACAAACAAATACTGAAAATGAAGTCATGCATTGGAAACGATCTCCACCGTTGAATGACATCGAGACGTCACACTCTGAGCCGTTGATTTCATTCTCCTGTCTTCCTCATGCAACCAGCTATGGAAGCAACTTGGCCTTATTTTCACTTTCAGTTGTTTTCATTATTTTATTCTGAATTTCATTCTGCACCGTTCGTTTCTCACCCTCTTTCCTTCTCCCAACCAAAATTTTTTAATTTCCTTTTTCATTCATTTCTATATCGTCTTCAACAACAAAACGATTCTATCTTTGATGTTCATCATCAAATCTTCATTATCAATTGACTAACTAAGCATTATTCAAATTAATTGCTTCGACCACTTAAATAAGCATGTTGTCACTTTGATTTCATGAACTTATGGAATTATTTTACCCTATTTTTTCCTAGTCAATAGCTTGTGGAGTAAGGTGATGAGTGAACCTATATTTTCCTATAATAGTGTATATTTTCTAGGGTTTGCTTTTGCTGCGAATATGCTTCGACAGATAATTACACGTTAAAAATAAACCACGACCATCCATATATCAAAATAATTATAGGTAACTTCGAAAATTAGACTACATTGTATATTTATTTATCTCAGTGCATGTATCTAATTCAATTCAATAATTTAAAAGTATCCATTTCTGAACAAACTTCATCGTTTGGTCTTTGCCTCCACGAAAAAATTACTTAAAATGGTTAATGACATATTATGCAGCACCATTGAAATATCACTATAGAAAAGAAATATTAATGACATTTTTTTTTGTTAATTACCTTCTTATACTCTGTTGGGATCTAACGCTTACCACTAGATCAAAAATTATAATCAATAGTTAGGGTGAAACTATTTTTATTTAAGAGTCAAACAATCCAAACATCATGATTCGATTGTGATTCGGTTTACTTGACCCTCTATTACAGCACAATTAATGTTAATTACCATAATTTCTCTCAACAATTATCTTACTAAAAATTTTACTTTGATTATGACTCAATCCATCTAATTTTTACTACGAAATAATTGCGCAACCCACAAAATAGAATTAATTTATGTCTTATACAGCATGTAGACACTACGTGACAAGTTAGTAAAGAAAAAAAACAAAAACCATGAGACTATTATTATAAGTTTCTTTTTTGAACATTTAGAAAATAACGGGACAAATACTAAAATTCCTTTTTATAAAAATAAGCACATTTTAATTAAGCTTTTATTAAAGAAAAAAAATCTTTAGAAGGGATCCTTGCAACTTGCAACTGCAAGTCACTTCTTCATCCTTTGCCTCTCAATCACGTTTGTTTTGAAAGACATTTCAATTTTCACTATTATTTATTTATTTCATTTATACGTCTCTTGATTCTTCTAACGTTTTAGAACTTTTCAAAATACTTCCACAGTGAATTCTAGAAACCACTCGAATCAAAAACAATGGAAAAATAAATTAAAAAGTAATTTATAAATTCACCCTAAGTTGGAGACTTTTTTCCTTAATTTTTCCTGTGTGAATAAGATATGGAAAGAGGGGGTGAGAAGAAGCTCCTATAACGAAGGAGACGACAAAGAAGGAAAGTGTTAGTAATATTTTAAGGGTAAAGGGATACGTGTCCTACGGTAGGGTCATTCAGGAAAGGAGGGTTGGTGATGAATCACGTATTTTCACGACCTTTTGCCAATTCGCCCAAAAGTCACTGAGATTTGGGACACGTGGCAGAAGCTTAACGGCCAGATCGGATCCTCAAGTCCCGTGATAGAAGCCGCGTCGGACTCTGAACTAAGTCCCTAGCTACTCATTTCTTCCATCTCAAACAACCACAATTTAGTAACCTCTTTAGATATTTTTAATGCCGCTTTAGAAAAGTTCTACGTGGAAAATAATTCAATTCTTAATTATCAATGAATCGTAATTATGCATTTTAAGTGTGAACTTATTTATCCATGTATCTACGTTATGAGGTACTTCACCATTTAATATGTACTTAAAGTGGTTTATAATTTATGGCGGATATAAGATTAGGTATAGATAATAAAAATGATTGGTGAAACAATACTTTTTCCAATATTAGCAATTAAAATATCTGAATACCTTATAAATCAAATATTTAGTTGGCAAAAGATTCACATGATCCTAAACCTTTTGGAACGGTGAAGAAGGATACTTTTTTTTTCGTAAAATGTTTCATGCTTAGCAAGTCATAATCACAACTTTTTAAAATTAAAAGATTTACTTCATGAAAACAAAGTTATTCATCGGAATCCTTTAAACCTTTACGATATTATATTATATTAATATTAATATTAATCACAAGAACCTTGGTAAAAGAGGATTTATCACCAAAGTGGGGAATAAAATTGATATAGAGCGAGATTCATGCAAAAGTTTAATTTTTTGCTTCTTTTATATATATTTTTGGGTTATAGTGATTTTTCACGTAGTAAAAGTTTTGGAAAAAAATCAGAGTATGATAGCGGAGAACAATGACAAGAAGGGACCCACATGAAGACTGAGAACCTGATGCAGCTGTAAGGCTTGATGGCGGTTTGCATGCAATAGAATGGCACCATTACCGTAGCAACCGGTTACCACCCTCTGATATTTTTCTTCTTCTTCTCTCGCATTTTGCCTTTGCCCTATATATTCCTCTGCATTCCCCATTTAACCCTTTTGACATAAACTGAAGCCGCAACCTCGCGCTTCGTCTCCGCCGTAACACTCGTCGGAAAACCATCGCCGGCGTCTCATAAAAAACAGAGCCCCTAACCCGCGGACCCGCGAACTTGCTTAGTTGCAGTGGGTAAGTTTGTTCATTAATTCATTCACTCTGTTATTTTCTTGGACACCGTTATATTCTCAGATCCGTTTTCCGTGGAAGTTATAATCGTTACGTGGTGAATCCCAATGAAATGCAGGAATTTCGTGTTGCTTTGTGGCGTTTACCGATGAATCTGTTTCGTTTTGTTTTGTAGGTTGGAGTGAGCTAAAAGGAACACTTCTCTTTTCATAAAAGGGGATAATCGTGATTTTCATTCACCTGTTTCATTTAACGACGTCGTTATGGGACTCAAGGTTCTGCAATTGTCGCAACCCGTTCTTCCTCATTCTCCTTCTTCCTCGCAAACACTTGCCTCTGCCATCTCTTCCCCTTCCTCTAAGCCCCGAACCCTAGTTTGCAGCTTCGTGCACCGCTCCAACCTCTTCCCTGCGTCCACGCGCCTTCTACCGAAGACGAAGTCGTTCGATAACCACGCGCTTTTCACGCGCAGGGGGAAGTTGCGGAGAGCGTGCAGCGCAAGCTTGGAGCCTTTCTCCGACGAAGAGTTCGCGAAGAAGATAGAGGATCTTGCGCTCAAGTTCCAACTCTCTTGTGACGCCGCCAATGCCAACGATTCGGAATCCGAGGATTTTCAAGAGATTTCTCCGGCGCTGAAATTCGCAGAGGAGTTTGAACCGCCGGAGGAAATTATTCCAGCGAATATTGAACGAAAAGCGAACAGCGTGGAACTTCCGTTTTCGTTGAGGATAATTAAGAAGAAGCTGCAGTGGAAGGAAGGGTTTAGAGACGCTGGGGAATCTGCTTATTGCTCTGTCAAGAAAGCTTTCTCTTCTATGGTTTTTATAATCAGAGAACTCCATAGTTACACTCTTCAAATGAGGGAGGTTCTCTTCTACGAAGATCTGCAAGGAATCCTCCAACGCGTGCAGAATGAAATGCACGCCTCCTTCGTGTGGTTGTTTCAGCAAGTTTTCTCTCACACTCCGACTCTCATGGTGTATGTAATGATTTTACTTGCGAATTTTACTGTTTACTCAATGGGGCACAACACTGCGATCGCGGCCGTGGCCCCACCTCCAGTAACCACCGTCGTGGAGGTTCAGGACCAAAGGGGTCACACCCATTCCATTGATTCCTCTGCCCTGAAGACCTTCTCTGTTTCCAACGGGAAGAACGCCGCCTCCGTCGGCGGCGGCAATGGAGGAGGCGGGAGGGTGCGTCCTGCTGCGAATGGCACGGACGGGGATGGCCGGTTCGACCGGTCGGACCGGTACGGCACGGTGTTCCCTGACGGTGCTTCGTCACAGGTTTGCAAAACAGGAGAAACAGAGTCGGTGTCGGGTCAAGAGGAGGAAGAGGCGAAGCTTTGGAACGCGATGGTGGAGGAGGCTTCTAGAATGGAGGTGAGTTCGAGAGGTGAGGGTTTGGATCGGGATGCCATGAAAGGGTTTGTTTCACCTGTGATGGCGAGGATCGAATCCGATGACTATGCAGAGTATCTCAGAACAGAGCTTGTGTACCAAACAGGGTTGTCTCAGGATCCTAACAACACTCTTCTTCTTTCCAACTATGCCCAGTTTCTCTACCTCGTTGCACACGATTATGACAGGTTCGAATCTATCAAACATGCTTCACTTTTATTATTTTTCTCTAAAATTAACTTTTTTTTTTTACTATGTTCATCTGACTTTTACTGGTTCATAATATTGTTTTATGAGAATTTTCATTGCTAAGCCATCATCATAAACTATTTAGATCAATTCAAATGGAGTTGTTCCAGTTTTAATAGTAATTTCAAAGTCTAACTCTAAATATGTTGTTCAATTTTATGATATTCACTTTTTGGTGCTAGTAAACAGTCTTCAATTGTCTCTTACCAAAAATGTCTTCTGGATTCAAACAAAATCACTTTTAACTTGTAGCAATAGGTTCTGACCAGAGGATACAATTTTTAGTATATCTTATTAACACGTCACTGGAAATTATGGAATTATTTTAGTCAAAATTCTTCATTATTTGGTTAAAATAATACTAGTATTTTAACTGTTCTTATGGTTAGAATGAAACTTACAGAGACGCGTGCTTGTATTAAGATGTATTGGAATTATATCTACTATATTTTCAAAGATGTCCCTCTTATTGAGCTTTTTCTTTTTTTGTTTTGAGATGTAACTTGATGAAGAAAAAGATAAACAAATCTTTGTTTTGAGATGTAACCTTGATGAAGAAAAAGATAAAAAAAATCGCTTTTAGTCCAATTGAATATTGATAGTTGAGTATGTGGTGTGGTATATCTAGACCACTGATTTGTGGGCAAGATCTATCTCTTCCTCACATGATATTGCACGTGCAGGACTAGGAAGATCTAACACGTAACCTTATTGACTTTTACTTTTATGCTCATAGAAACATATGTAAAGAAAATCTATTTAACTAATTAGTTGAATCTTGTAAGTTGGTGTTGCAATTTAATCTACATGTGATAAGTTGTTGTGTTATTGACTAACAATTGGGTTGTGATTTGAATTCAGAGCGGAAGAGTACTTCAAGAAAGCAATAGAGGTGGAACCACCAGACGCGGAAGCATATAATAAATACGCCACCTTTCTGTGGAAAGTGAAGAATGATTTGTGGGCGGCAGAAGAAACTTATTTGGAGGCCATTTCAGCTGATCCTAATAACTCCTTCTATGCTGCTAACTATGCTCATTTTCTATGGAACACAGGTGGTGAAGACACCTGCTTCCCTCTTTCTTCCCCAGACAATTCTCAAGAAGTTTAATCAACAGAAACAAAACCAAAAATATAGAGAACAAAGAAAAAAAAAAAAAGAAGAAAATTTTGTAGCTTATATCTCTCTCTTTTTTATGTTACATTTTTTCATTGGAGTGGATGAGAAGAAGAGCCACGAAGGAGATGGAATATAATCATGTGATCATTGTATAACTTTGTAATTATTATAATAATAACTGTACATAAATCTTGTAATAGCCCCTTCTTTAGTATATTGAATATCTGCAGGTTAATCTTTACAGTGAGTTGTATAATTGCCATAAGTATGTAGATGAATAGTGGAATAGTGTGGTTGGCAATAATGCCAATGCAGTGAGTAGAAGATATTTTTGGAGTGTGAACTGGGAAATGGACCATAGACCTTTTAGGTCATGAGTCAACATGACAAATTTAGGAATGGAGGATTTAGTTTTGCAAATCTAATTACTATTAGCAGTCCTATTTTTAGTTTTTTTTTACACAGTAAAATCACATGGTAGTGAATGTAATTAATTTAATTGCCTTCTCCTCAATATAATGTTTTGATTTACAAAAAGATTTAAAATGTGCTGTGTATTGGCCAGAGAGACTTATTATTCACGTGGGAATTGGGATATGATCATTTAAATATGTTGTTCTGTCTACTTAATTAATTATTGAAATGATCTCATTTAGCTTATGTAAGCTGTTTTGTTGGATTCGCGACAATGATCAGTGGTTGCAGGCTTTCTTTACATAGAATCATTAACTATGTAGAGAAAGAAAGCATATGGGAATGAGCCTATGGCTGAAAAACGAAGAAAAGGATATTTTAAAGAGGTTCACAACATCATTTTTAATATACTTTTTTTCAGTTTATTTATGATTTCATTTTCATTCTTCCAATTTTATGGCATCACTGCTGGAATCCATTTCTTCTTTTCTACTTTTATATTATTAGAAAAAACAAGAAGGAAAAAAATTATGATTCCAAACTATAATTTATAAAAAACAATCATATATCTACAGTGCAGTGAAATTGTTATAGAAAAGAAATATCTATAATGGAGAAATGATAATTCTTTTGATGGAAATTCACCCAAATAAATGTTTAGACACTACTAATGAAGAATATATGATATAAGTATGTAATTTTCAATTATTTGTGTACAGACAGGGAGGGGTTAAGCTAAATAATATAATATAATTAATATATGCATAACTTCATAAAGGTAGCTCATCAATTATATTTTATACATTTATGTTCAAAAGTGTGCAGCTTACTAAATTCTATCTAAAATGAGATAGCAAGATTATAGCAAGATTATAGTTAGCTACAAGATGTTTTTTTATCGGTTAACTACAAGAGTAATTCCTAACTTAATATATGTTACCAAATATAACCTGGTTATATTAAATATTAATTTGGTTATGTAAAACTCTTTTTTTTTATTCTTTGAAAATTATTTGTACTCAGTTAAATTAAAAGGGTCATTTTTTTTCTTTTAAAAAAAAACTTTCAGATTCCTATTCTACCTTTCCACTCAACTTCTCTCATCCACTCATAAACAACTCACCTCTCTTCTCCCCTTGAAACAGAAGCTGGATAAGTCAAAGCTGGATAAGTCGAAGATTTTGAACCTCTGTCTTTTCTTCTTTTCCAACTCTGTAGTGTTGATTTTGTCTTGGGGTCTTCCTTAGAGCCTTATTTTTATCTATTTGTGTCCTTGTTTTTCAGATCTTTAGGTTATTGCGGAGTCGTGGTATTCATTCCACCTAGGACATTCTTCCCCCCACGAGTAATGTCAGTTTTAAGGTAAAGGGAACTAGGTTTATCTAAAGCTTTTGAAGTATCTTGCATGTTTTTGGTTCTGAATCGTATTCAAATTGCTAGATTGATGTTTGTGTTTGTATGGAAATGAATTGTGTGTGGTTTGATTTGGGATTCTGGCTGTGCATGTGTGAGCAAGTGAGAGTCTGTTATTCTCTCCCAAACGAGGAACCTCTAACTCAAGCGAGAATAGCAGAAAACTCCCCTTTACTTTTGCGCGAGTCATTGCTAAAGCTAGAATTTTCATCCAAACGAGAGTAGTCTCGCCTAAGCGAGAAGATCTAGCTTAAGCGAGAACTCGCAAATGTGCATTGCACCTTCTGTTCGAGTTCTCACCTAGGCGAGAAGGTTCTAGCTTAAGTGAGGGGACCCTATCGCTTGAGTGAGGTCTTTTGGCCTAAGCGAGATCGGTGCCAATTGTTTTCGTTCTCTTGTTGAATTTGTGGTTGGCTGAATTTAAAAGCATGATGTATGTGATTATCCATGTATGATGGGATATTTTGAACTGTATTTGATGTGTTTTAACTTGGGATGATGATTATCATGAGATAAAATATGGAGTAGTGTGTTAAGAATTCAAGTAATGTTACAAAAACTGAATCTAACTTTTCTTTTGTATTGTTTTTATCTTTAAGGATATCTTCCCTTTTATCACTTTACAAAAACTGAATCTAACTTTTCTTTTTATATTCATAAAAAAATAAATTTACAAAAGACTCATAAAATGAAAAAAAAAAAACTAAATATCAAACTAATATTTTTCTATCAAGAGAAGATAGAGAGTTACTTTTTTTAATCTTAAAATAGAATCTGATGAATTAAGAGCCAGAGAATGAATTTATATCTAATTTTCTATTTCTCTATTTCTTTTTTAAAACAAAAAAATAAAGAAGAGATTCAAAAGTAATAAATGAATACAATACTTCAAATGGTAGAGAACAAAAATATCTCAATAAATTTTATTATTCCTTATTATGTTTAATTTTTTATTTTATTATTTATTAATATTAAATATCATATTTTATAAAAAAATAAAAATCAATTTTAAAATTTTTAAAATAATATTTTAAAAATTAAAAAATCTTAGGGGTCCATGGTCCTCCTACGGACCTTTTAAGGTGCGCCACTAAGACTCACATAGAGCAGACTAGTTCATGTGGTAAGAGCAGTAAGAGGTCTTAGTCTTAGTCTCTGGCAAGATAATGACCTTAGATGATCATGGACTAACCTTGTGTGTGGTAGGATGAAACCCATTGACAATGACTCTATAGAGGCCACCATAAGTGTAAGTTTCCAGTGAATCCAATTTCATTACATGTATCCGGATAATCGAATTAGAAGGTCTTTTATTATTTGCTATCACATGTTGTTTGTGCTCATAATATGTTTATTTACCTGTTAAATTAGTTTCACTAACTTACTCTTCTTTCTTCTTTCTTTATGTGTTTGGTTCCTTGTCGCGTTTTCCTTTTTGCAATGATCACCAATGTTGGTGTGAGCAAATGTGGAAACCCCTTGATGATCATAAAGATGGTGGAGATGTTGTTGTTTAGACTAGGCTTATTAGTTATTGCTCTTTCGAGCATATTTTGAAAAACTTATCTTATGTACTTCCTTGCTTTGATGAACAATCTTTTGCAAAACTGTTTTTTTTTAAAACATGTTTACGACTGTTTTTTGTTTAATACATGTTTATGTTTGAATATTTTGCTCGATTGTTCTATTTTATTATAATATGTGATATTTTATTTATTATAAATTTTTTATTAAATGAAATGTCACATCACATATTAGGTTATACATATGTGAATTTTATAAATATTAGAAACATTAATTGTTTTTGTTACCATCTTCAAGGTTTAAAATAGTACTCTATAAATAGTTAAATTGTATATTCAGTGAATGTAGTACTTAATTTTTTTTCAATTGATAATTTATTCTATTATAGAAAAAAATATCAGAAACTTTAATTACTTGTTTGCTATAAAAAAATACTTTTTTTTAAGTATTTCTCAATCACAATTTCTTAACTTTTAAATAAGTGATTGCTAATATCTCAAGAATTTTATTGTAACATTTGACAAACCTTGCCGATATTAACTATTGAAGAATATCATTTGTTGATATAGGAAGATTCTTTAATAGGTCAATATTTGAGAATTAAACTGAATTTGTTGAATTTTATAATTATATATATATATATATAAAGAAAATAAGTATAAAAAATTAAAAAGAAAAATAGTGAGTGGGATCAATTCATCATGTGACTAGATAGACCAAAATTCGAAGGTACCTAAAAATGATACATCAATCTAGTTCTCTCCCTCTTTTCAATGATCATTAAAACAGACACAAATAACTCAATGTTTCTGTCACTAAAAATTATGAATTGACTTATTATATTTTAATAAAATACAGTGTAAGTAATAATGAGAAATTTTACTCTAATTCAGGAAGCAGTTCATTGTTTTACCAAACCAGAATTATTTTATTTGGATCTTCTTCTTTGAACATATTTTGTGAATGTAGTTATGTGCACTGTGTGACTTTTTTCTTTCAACCATAAGGAAAGAGAAAATGGATGAAACAAAAGAAGCCTAGTGCTAGGCAGCACCATGAATAGAAAGTAGATGAATGATTAATACATTAAATTGTTGGGATGGGTTATGTACTATTAAGATGCAATGTTTAAGCGAAGCCAAGCACAAAATGACGCAATTTTCACGTGAAAGAAGGTTGTGATGTTTCATCCACCATCACTCTTTCTCAACATTGCATCTAATTAAATTCACCACTTCAACTTCTTTATTCTTTTCTTTTACAAAAACTAAATATTTTTTTCCTTTTAAAAGTAAGGATTAAATATGTTTTTGTCCCTTAACTTTTAGTGAATTTTAGAATTAGTTAATTTTAAAATTTTGGACCAATTTAGTCCTTCATCTTTCGAAATACATGAATTTAGTTATTTTAATCAAATTTTGTTAGGTTAGTTTGATGTTTTGTTCGCATCTCAGGATTGTATTTGAGTTGTTTATACTGTTTGATATATTTTTGCTTTAATGTTAAGTCAAATATTATTATTATGAAACGCGCTTGAAATGTCAAATAAACTTAACAAAATTTGATTAAAATAATTAAATCCACGTATTTTAAAAGATTAAGAATTAAATTGGTTCAAAGTTTCAAAATGAACTAATTTCAAAATTGATCAAAAGTTAAAGGACAAAAACATTTTTAATCCTAAAAGTAAATCAATTTAGTGTTACCCATGAATGCCAAAACTATTATTCTTGAAAATTGAAACTATGATTTAAATTTTGAATATTTGTAAACAAGTTTAATTTAAAACTTTGCTTTTTCTACTTTCCGGTGATGATAAATAATATTTTTAACTTTTCATCGTGGCATTTTAATTTTCATATATTAATTAGCTTTAATATTTTGTTATTATTTAATTTTATACCTTTACAAATTTATTTAATACAAAATTAGCTTTAATTTAGGAGAAAAACAATTTAACCTGACTTCCATCCTTTTATAAATTAAAATATAAAGATAAGATGTTTTCTTAAAAAGACATAGCAATATAAAATATTATATTTTTACTAATAAACGATGAGAAATGTCACTAATTTGGTGGGACATGGTGATATTTTAAGCTTGCTAATTTTTAAACAAAAATAAAATAAAAATATTTTTTTTTTGTGTCATACTATTAGAAAGATATGTATATTTATATAATTATGTATATTTTTACCTTTATATATATATAAAATAATAATAATAAAATTATAAAAATAAAAGTGAGGGATTATAACATTTAATATGTCTATTTAGAGTGTATCAGTTAGTTTCCCACCATTTGTAGTGTGTTTACGAGAGATCGGGAAAGAATGGGCGAGATTAATTCATTTTGTTACTCTTACGTTTTCAACAAACTTGTTTCCAAATCAAGTATACATGCTTTAAAAGTAAGATTTTACTTCATTTATTAATCTCTTACAAGGTTATTTATTTTATAGAAATCATAAAGAAAATCCATTGCTTATAAGAGAAGATAGGAGATGAAAATAAGAATGATAATTTTACAATATTGATTGTATCTTGTCATTCATCTTCATTAGTTGTAAACTCTTCCATAAATCCAAATATTGCACCTCAAATATGCAATGACTATACAAAGGTCCAAAACATGCAACAACATATATGTAGGTATAGTTATATATGTAGATAGAATTTTCAAAATAATTACATTAGATTTACAAGTAGAAAATAGAGTGACACGAACAACATATATATTTAAAGGTACAAAACATACATATAAACACAATTTCAGTTATAAATGCAAGCATATCTAGAACTATAAACATTTTACAGCAACAAATGTAAACACAAATACACCCACAAATTATTTTTTTAAGACATATGGAGAGAATAAAAAAAGGGAAGATGGCGATATTGTTTGTTATTTTAATTATGTATGACATTTTGAAAGATTATTTTTACACTATTACACTATAATGTCACTCATTTAATGTTTGTCTACTAAATACCCAACATTAAAAATAATATGTGGTATTTTTGTATTAAAATGTCAAAGTGTCAGTTAGCTGTCTTGTTCTCTCATCGATGCCAAATACAAAATAGATGTCAGTCTATTGCAATTTGATGTCGAATGACATCAACCCTCGAATATTAGATATTGAAGAACGTCAGTACTTCCATATCCGATGTCCTAGAACGTCGAGGCCCCATAAATATGAGGATGTCTGCTCCCTAATTACCCGACGTCAAACCACTTTAATCACTAAAAAAAAACAACGTGAACCCATTTCATTTCAATTGTTCCTTCGCACTACCTTTGTGAAAGGCAAACAATGGTTGCAACGAGGTTTTCCACCACCACGAAAGGTGATTTTTACTTCATTTTACTTCATTTAACTCAAATGGAAGTTGATTGGCTACCTTGGTTCACATTTTTTAGCGTTTTCACTGACTATTTTGTCCATGGATTTCGCATGACAGCAACATTGCATTGTGGAGCTCCTCCGGTGATGTCTAGTAATGGCGGCGACGTCCAACAACGGTGGCGACACGGTCTGCAGTGGCCAGTAGGTGGCATGGTGTTATGTTTTCCCATCTCGATTGTTGGCAATGAGACTCCTCTACACTCTCGCGACGACATTGCAATCTTTTGGCCACCCTCCTAGGTTAATTTGTTGGTTTTGATGTATATTGCAAAGTCTTAATTGGTTAAGATGCGATTTTGGTCATTTTTCCTATTCTTAAGTAAATGTTTTTAAAAATTTGAGCAACCTTTTATGAAGAAGGTTTTCTTGTTGAAGTTTTTTAAATTGTAATTTTACTTTTTATTAGATATTTGATTAATTTTAGTGTTATTAGATATTTGATTGGTTTACTAGCTAGATTTTAGCGTTGTTTGTTTAATTTAATTTTAGATTTATTAAAATTTTAGTTAAACACTAAGTGAACCTTAGCTCTCACATTTGAGATATAGTACAAATAATTAAACTTTTATCGTTTGTATTAAAATCTTGAATTGTCCGATCAGACAGTTTGAAAAAATTATTTTTTATAATTGATTATAACGTGTACATTGAAGTTTATGCATAAATTTGATAAAATTTTGATTTAAACAATTTTGTGTTGTTTTTTGGATGCATGTCTGATTCTGATCACGAGTGATCATTTTCATTTTATATTCTTCAGAGACCAATGTAAAATGTTATCGAAACTTTTTCAAATTTATAATGTTTGACTTCTTTGTATATGTGTTAACAAATCATGAAAAATAATTTTTTTTTGAATGGGTAGGATCTCACCTTGTGAGAGTTAAAAGTTTGAGAATGATACGGGTTTTTTTTTTATGAACATAACATGGATCAAAGTTGGATGAATGAACATCGCATCAGTTAAAAGTATGAAAATAAAGTTTGAGTTTTTGCTATATACTCAAGAACACAATCTTTGCTAATGGGATATATTTTTGTCTTTGTGTTAATTGTAGGATTTGGACATAATATGTGATCATCTATTTATCTTCGACTTAATGAATAATTATACAATTTAAACTTGACATAGAAAAATAAATAATACACTTTTCAAAATTTATCGGGTTTTTCTGTATAAGTATAATTAATATTCTATCAAACTAATCAATAAATTGATTAAGCAATTTAAATTAATATAATATATAACTAGAGTTTCCCTCAAACTTTTGATTTATCCATTCATTTTTTATTTTGTAATGGGACATGTCTTTCATTTTAATACGGAAATACATTTTACTCAAAATCTCATCTTAAATGTCATATAACAAATGGCAATATCATATTTTCTTATGGTAAACTACATTATCATATCAATAATTACCAACAATGCAAGTAACATTTCTCTAATATCATTCTTTGTTAATATGATTATATAGTTGACCCATCGTTGCTTTTTACATAAAAATATGAATACATAAGTATTCTTCAAAGGTGAAAAAAATATAACCACACACAATACAAACTAAAACTATTTTAATTAGTGTTCATTTTTTTTCTTCTGAAATGTGTTTCTGAAGTTTCAGACACAATCCAAACACGAAAACCAATCGAATCCTTCACCTTATATATTACTGTTTGTGACTAAGGCCAAAACTTTATTTAAAATTTTAATTTTTTGTGTTATCTTACTGTAATAAGTTTTTATTATATATATATATAATTAAATATATTTTTGTCCTTTAACTTTCCATGAATTTTAGAATTAGTTCATTTTGAAATTTTGGACCAATTTAATCCTTTATCTTTCGAAATACGTGAATTTAGTCATTTAATATAATTTTGTTAGGTTTATTTGATGTTTTGTACGTATTTCATTATTGTATTTGAGTTGTTTATACTATTTGATACATTTTTATTTTAATATTAAATTAAATATTATTATGAAACGTGTTTGAAATGTCAAATAAATTTAACATAATTTGATTAAAATGATTAAATTCATGTATTTCAAAAAATAAAGAACTAAATTGATCCAAAATTTCGAAATGGACTAATTTCAAAATTTACTGAAAATTAAGAGACCACCACCATACTTAATATATATATATATATATATATATATATATATATAAAATTTTATGTCAATGTGGCTTACAATTTTGATAAGAAAGGAAGTGACAGAAAGTTAAGTGAAACGACACCGCACCCACTACTTGCCCTTTGTGGAGCCATAAAAAAATCTCTTTTCCTTTTGGTGCAATTTGCTTTGTGCCACAAAGTTTATAGAATTCTTCATCTTATGATGGGCATCAATAGTAGTTGTATATTATTTTTTAAAAGAAAATTCGTTTTATTATTTATGTTGATATTTGTTAGATATTAGTTTTAAAAATGTGTAAATTGTTTTATAGTTACAAATATCTATGAATACTTGCAAATTTTTTTATATTTTAAATAAACTTAATTTTCAAAATATAAGTGTGAGAAATTTAATCCTAAAGTATAATCCAAGACATCATAAAATATTGATATAAACAACATTCATAATTTTAAAAGACAGTTTTATGTAAGTTATTAGATTGCAAAAATATAAATTTAAATAGAATCAATATTTGTAAAAGCAACTTTATTTTCATAAATTTAAATAAAAATATAATTTATGAAATTAAATTATAAATAATTTTTTGAATATTGATGTTTGTTTACTGATATTTTATTTTATTCGATTAATTGTATGTAAAAAATATAAAAAGTAAATAATAATAAATAACATATATCTATCATTTGATGTCTATTAAGCATTTTATCCACAGATATCTATTTTCGCTTCCACGGATTTCTTTTATCATCATTATCCTTTTATATAAACTAGATTTAAGAACAAACTAAAACTAGATTTAGAAGATAATTATCTTATTGTAAACGAAATCGCTTTTGTTCATACAAACTTTTTGTCCTTTTCTTCATCCTTTTGGATGAGAGTAATTAGGATATAATTATAGGATAAAGAATAGACCAACTTCTTAAATGATTCAACATATACAATAACTAATAGTCATTGTAATTAATAGTGTATAATTTATCATATTCTTTTTCTTTGTCCTTTAGTGTTCCATCAAAAGTACTAATCTTTATATCTACTTTTTTGAAGAAAAGAATATTTGTATCAAACTCCACGTTATAATAAAGGTAACGATTTTAATCTTCATTCTCATTCTCATACATGATGATTACCGATTTAGCTATATAAGTATTGTGTACGGTTAGTAAATTAATATAAATTGTTACAATGGAATTGAAAAATTATTCTTAATTCTTTCAACGAGTAATTTATAAATAAAAATAATTAATTATTTAAATTTTCATTTTATAAAAATTATTATTTCTCTAAATATGTTCTCCTATATTTTGTTACTCTTATGAGAGATTTGTTTATATTCCTTAATATATGATTCCGTCTTAGTGAAAGTGGTGTAGAGAATAACACGATTAATTTATAAATCAATTTGTATTTAGAGTAAAATTTTTTAATATCGTTCAAACAAGGTGATAATGTTCGACATTTTCTTACTCACTTAAACATGTTTAACTTAGTTTAAAGTGTTTGCATGTTCAATAATCATAATTCATCTATGTTATATAAATTTTGAATGTTTTATTTCAAAAATTATTGAAGTGTTAAGAATAAGAACGATGTTGTATAAATTATGTCAATTCTATTAAAAATAATACGAATGAATTGAAGTGATTATAAAATAATGTGCTATAATTTTGAGTAAGTTGGTGTATTGAGTTTGTACAACATTTGAATTGTAAATATGAATTTAATTAATTTGGACCTAAGTGATGTGAGCTCAATAATTTAATGTAATATTAATATTGTCCTTATATTGTATTTCTTTGGATGATATAACGTATGTGTCGAGCAAGTCTAATTTGAATCCATATTAAGTATCAAGTATGTATTCATGTTGTTACTATATATTGCTTTTTAAGTGATGATTTAATATAGATTAGTATATAATTAAAAAAATTTATTTTAGATTCAATATTTGATCTATAGTGAGTAAAAATGGTAACAAATACGGTTATTAATATATAATGTAATGGCTCAAACACATGAAAATGTTATTAGTTACTCATATATAATGGTACGTATATTGAATTTTGTTTACAGCAGCTTGTTTGTTAGCTATCTAAAGGTATGTTATAAATATAAATGGATGCATAAATAATTGTATGGGTAGGTTTAGGAGTGATCTATAAGAAATTCAGATATTAAAGTTTATTATAAATTAAATGATATATATATATATATATTTTTGTTTTAGTATTTTTATTTTAAAAAATATATATTTTAAATGCATTTTTATTTTAAAATACTAGTAGATTTATAAAACTTTTATTGATTGTCGATATTATTATGAATTTTGACATCTAAGTTAGATTGATATATATTATGATATTTTAAAACCATCAATCATGTATCGTTATTTAAAATCTCATTAAAAGAAAAAAAATATCGAAGGAATACACCAAACTCAAGATAAAAAGTTACATTTCACAAAATATTGGCAATCTATACCAGTTATGAAAAAAATCCTAAATAAATACATAGAGATATAAAATACTAAACTACTTTATATTATAATGTTCTTTATAAATAAAAGTCAATTTTGTTAACTTGTTATCAAAGTAATTTTTTTTTACGAAAAATACGAGAAACTCTGAACTACATATATTTAAAAAATACAAACATTAATATTATATCTATCTAAGACTACAAGAAATTGTTTACTGATCTATAAAATCATGATAATAAACTAAAATAGAATCACTTTCCAACCAAAATTTCTGAAAGTTCACTATCCAAGCTCCGAAACATAAACTCGATATAAATAAAAATCTTCTTAAAAATTGAAAAAACTATCAACATATTACTAAATGTAAATTGAGACCGATTCAATGCCATATTTTGTTTTTAAAAAAAGAAAAAAACTACTACTCTTTAATATTTTCTTAGTCCTTCAAATTTTTTTAATATTTATTCTAATAATTTTTATTTAAAGAATTCACAACTTTCCCTATAAATACAAAAGTTTTATTTAAATAATTCACATAATTCTTATAAATATAAATGGAAAAAAAGATTACAATAAAATTTAAATATAAAAGAATAGATAGACATGGCGAATTTGATTGAAGCTATAGTTGGACTCTGAGTCTTGCTAAAGTCTTAGCAAGTGACAATATTTTGTATATCTGGAAAGCCTGTATTTCAATAAACCATTTAAAACTATATACTGTTTTCTGAAAAGAGAAAAAAAGGAATATCAGAAAGTAATAACAAAAATATTTAATTATAATTTCCGTTTCTATATTTTGAAAATTGTAATTTTGATAAATGATTTTTTTTACATAATATTGATTATTAATTCTTTAATTATTCATAACTTTCTTCAATTTTATAGTCTTAAAAACATTTTCAATATCTAAATATGTTTGGGCTGATAATCTGAAAACTATATATATATATATATATATATATATATATATATATATATATATATATATATATATATATATATAATAACTTATTGAAATTAAAAAAAGAAAATTCAAGAACTATGTTTTTGGTAGTTCCAATCAATTATATTCTGAACAAGTTTTTAACCGTCTAAACTAAGGGTTAATATTTATTTCTTCCAATTAAAATTTTTTTTTTTTGTTCTATGTCTTCTTCAAAATACAATATTAGTTTATGAGACTAAACAAAAAAAAAATTATGTGATGAATAGTGGTACATTTAATATTTTTTTAGTTGATTCAATTGAATGGAAAATTTAAAAAAATGATTAAAGACCTGTTTATGTTTTAGTCTTTTAAATTAGAGATATAACTTCTTCTAATCCTCCAATTAAAAATTCATATTATTTTTATTCTGTAGGAATAATGTTTACTTAATGACGTCAACTACGATTAATGGCGAGTGGAGATCCCTCCAGCTTGTTCTGAATAAATTCTCATTTTTTTGGAATGATGGAGAGCAGATTTGGTAAGAGATAAACAAAAAATATTGAATAATTTTAATTGATGTTAAGCAAATTTTTAATTTAATATAACAAAAATAATTTAGTAATAAGGTAAGATTTATATTTATCTATATATTATAATTTGACTGTATTATTACTCAATGCCAAATTTTTAAACAGATAAAAGATTAGAGGTAGTTGAAAATTTTGATCATCCTTTTTTTCTTATAAACTAGCAAATATTTTTCTTCTAAGTAAACTGAGAGTTAACAAAAATTTAATACAACTTTCGAAATATTTTCATTTTAACCATATAGACAAAAAATAAGGTTTAAAAAAAATAGAAGGACTTAAAAATAAATTTTTTTAATTAAATGATAAAAGGAAAGTAGTAGTCTCAATTTAAATTTTAAAGGATTAAAAGTATATTCAATCCGACTATTATTTATCTTTAACTAATTCGCCATAATTTAAATTTTAAAGGATTAAAAGTATATTCAATCCGACTATTATTTATCTTTAACTAATTCGCCATAATTATCTTTTTAATTTAATTTAAATGAAATTGTTCTAAAAATAAAAAAGAACAAGTAAGTAATTTCAATTTAATTTGTTAAAAGCTTTTTAAGATAAATCATATTTTACAAAGTGTATAGAATATTTGATCTCGATTATAGATGAAACAAAAATGAAATGGGTAGATAAAATTATTTCATTTACCTTTAGTGAGGTAATTTTTTTTAACAATTTTTTACTTATTGCTCATGTTACGGTTTTAAAATAATTTAGACGAAACACACATTAATTATTCAATTATTTGTTTTTATTTTTTATAAAATGTTTTAAAAGTTTTAATAATTTTATCAAATACTTTTAAATTTAACTTTTTTAACTTTCATCTACCTTTTTCAGATAATTTTATTAAAAATACCCTAAAAGTTATACACATAACCAAACTTATTTTATACAACTACTTGATCATATACATTTCACTTCCATAAGGAGGATATCCTAGTATTTTTCAATGTTTTATTTCCTCTTGAATCTCAATACTTTTCTTCAATGACAATTGAATGAACATAAATATATTAGGCTGGATAATTTGAAGAAAAAAAAAACTTATTCTCTTAACCTTGACAAAAAGAAAGTATGTACCCTACTTTACTTTCTATTACTTTTAATTTCTAAATTATTATGTCAAACACATAAATTGAAAAAGAACTCTAAAGAGAATAAATTTTTGAAAATAAAATTCAGTTTAAGGCAATATACTTATGTTTATATACGTGTTCACTAAATTTACATATAACTTATTACCTCAATCTACTCTAAGGATGTCACCATTTGCAATGTGCATACCCATTACAAATTTACTGTATGTTGGATGGAGCACTTATAAAGTGTCATTGTTGGATCGAACGCTTATATAATTGTTAGTTAGGACACAACTCTTTCTATTTAAGAGTGTATGAGCCCAAACATCATGATTCGATTGTGACTCGGTTTATCCGGGACCTCCACCACGGGATAATTACCGTCACCCGTAATATTGTAATGTGCACAAACCCTATTCCTAGTTATTTTGAACAAGATAATTCTGGAAAAAAAATGGTAAACAAAAATTTTAAGCCTTTAATAATTTTAAATATATAATATTTAAGAACAATAATGACTTAAATTGAAAATTAACTCAAATTATGCCATTATCGCAATTAATTAGCCCATTATGAATATTAAGTAACATTTTAATATCAATTACACCTACTATTAAAATATTCAACAACTTTTCATAAGCCAAATTTGTAGAAAATTCAAAAATGAATCTAGAATTAAAACACATTATAAAAGTGAAATAATAGGTAGATTCTTCCTTAGTCCAATAGAAGTTGAGGAGTTACACCATCTCTCACTCCTAGTTTTTGAATAAATAGTGCATAAACCTTGGTTACTAATCCATGTGTATAATATAATAATCATCGTTTATCCACCATTTTTTTTTCCTCTCAAAAACTCTTAAGACCTTACCATAAACAAAGTTCTTTCCCTTTCTGATCTCTTTCTAATCTCTTTCTGATCTCTTTCTCCATAAAGCATATATCTTTCATGAAAGACATAGGAGGAGGTGGTGCCATTATTAATGGAAGTGAAAATTTAAGGGTCTCTAACCCTTCAAAGTCTTCCGTTGGTCCTCCTTTGACAGCCATAGAAAGGTTTTTGTGGGGACAACAGAGCCATTCCTCTCGGCAACAGCCACAGAATGGTGCAAACAATGTCCATGCAAGTGTTTTCGATGGTTTTGGTGGCTCAAACTACAACGTTTTGTGGCATAATGGTGGTAGAGAAGTGAACTTTGTTGAACAGCTTTTAGCAAATGAAGTGGTGGCTCTGAATTGGACTCAACAAGTTCCTCCACTGTGCTTGAAAGAAGATTTGCATGTGTCAGGGAAGAACAGAAAAGGGGTGGGACGAAAACCTAAGGAAGGGTCTTCTGTACCTTGGATCAAAGGCCAGTGGACCGAAGAAGAAGACAGGTTGAGAAATCATGACAATCTTTTTCATTTATGTATCTGCACTGAACTTTTTTTTTTTCTGATTTTTTGTTTGTTTTTGCTGTGATCAAAGGAAACTGGTGAAGTTGGTGAAGCAACATGGTACAGGAAAATGGTCTCAGATTGCAGAAAAGTTGGATGGAAGGGCTGGGAAACAGTGTAGAGAGAGATGGCATAATCATCTGCGTCCTGATATTAAGGTTTGTTAATTACTCGCTTAATCCTCCTCAATGCTGCTAATTTTTGTGCTATTTCTTTTTATAATGTTGGAAACAGTGAGGGGAAAAAATCATGCCCTAGGGTTATGTTATTTGAATGATGAACTTGAGTGTTTATTTCTCTGGTTTTTAGAAGAAAAGGAACGTCAAAATTAGTCTGTCTAGGGTTTTTCAAGTTGATAAAAGAAAAACAAGGATTTTTCAACTCATGATGTGTTAATGATGATGTATCTAGGCATAGATTCAGATTTTTCAAGGTTTATTTCGAATTTTCAGATGGATCACACTTCATATGTTTCCTTTTCTGTATGCATATAAACATGGATACAGATTAAAACTGGTTGGATTGTTAACTCCATAATTAGGCATTCATATATTCCTGTTTCATCTCAATGTTTGTGTCAAAAAATTTCCTGAGATTATAGCATTGTTGCTTCTAACATTTCGATTATTTTATTCTTAGTAATAGTAAAAACTCCTATGATTAAGTCACAAGACCGACTTATTTCTTTTTTAACTTAATTTTATTCTTAATAATATTGAAAACTTCTATGATTAAGCCACAAGACTGCCTAATACTTCTAACATTTCGATAATTTTATTCCTAATAATGTTCAAAACTTCTCTGATTAAGCTATATGTTTAGTCTGGCTGATCGTGTGATTTAATCACATTCACTCTCTCTAAATTCTACAGTTGTATTAGCATCTAGTTTTCTCTCTCTAAATTTTAATTATAAAATTGTGTGTATTGTTATTTAATTTTGATACGAAAATGTTTATGTTATATTAGCACTATTTTATAGAAACAATAACTTATTTGATTTTTTCATGGATAATTCTTTCGAGAAAAAGTCACTTTTTAAACTGAAAACGGGTTCATGATATTGTAGATGTCAAAATAAAAAATAAGTTAAAAAAACTTAATTTTATATATTAGCTTTTTTAAATAGTTTATCAAAATAAGTTCATAAAACTGTCAAAACCCGGAAGGATTAAAAAACAATTGTGTTTTTACGATTGTATCCAAATATAAGTAATTCCTGCTCTTATAAAAAGGACTTATTTTTTTGCAGTTCCAACTTTTTAAAATAATGAAATTCTAAATCTAAATTATGATTACAATAAAAAAAAAAAACCATTTCGAATAGCTTTTTAAGTTTTCATGGAGCAAATATAAATTAACTACCTTGTTCAAAGTTCTGTACAAAATATTCATTAGACTAATTTCTATTAAAATTATGACCTCTTTTTTTATCTAATAAACTACCCTTGTTTCATTCATAGAATTCTTAAATTTTCCTTCGGTATTCAACATTACAGAAAGATGCTTGGAGTGAAGAAGAAGAAAAGATCTTAGTAAAATATCACGCCAAACTTGGAAACCGCTGGGCGGAGATTGCAAAGCAAATGAAAGGAAGAACTGAAAATGCAATAAAAAACCATTGGAATGCCACAAAGAGGAGACAAAACTCAAGAAGAAAGAACAAAAGAACAGGAATCGTAAATGGAAAGCCATTGTCCTCTATTCTGCAAGACTACATCAAAAGTCTGTCTCTCAGCAACACTTCAACTACCTCTGTGGAACAAACATTTGCTTCCCAACACTTATCCGACATTGCCACCAACAACAATTTTTCACTAATGTCTGATTCCTATGATGATGAGACATTTTTCATGCAACAACTTTTCGATGAAAACAATGCCATCGTTGAATCCGTTAAGCAGACAAAAACTATCAACAACTCTTCTCCAGGCTTTGATAGTTATCATCATCATCATCATCATCAAACCATCAACAATATTCAGCTTCTCACTGAACTCGCTCAATCAGGGTCTGTTGTTCATTCCAACCTAAACACAAACTCACACGTGTCCTTTGATGAGAGTGTTTTCCCCCCTAAAAGAACAACTACTGCTGTCAACTACCTTGGTTTTGATGTCTGTCTCTCTCATTTGCATAATGGAACTGCTGGTTCATCATTTTTCTGCAATAATGGGATTCAGAACCAGAACACGGAGTTGCAGTTGGGGAAGCAAGATTGGTTATGGGAAAGAGAGATTGGGATATAGTAGGGTTTGTTTTTTCTACTTGTCAGTTTTTGCACCAGTAAGATGATCTTAACTTATGGTTTAGTTTATGGTTTTTATATTTTGGAAGGTTTTGGAATAATAAACTATGTTGTTTGTACATCATAGTGTGGATTAGGATGAATATATATTAGTGGCATGAGATCTGCATTTGGCTGTTTTATACACTGCGTTTTAAAAAGTTTTCTTTTTGTTACCAACATCGTTTATTTATCCTTTTCTTTGAGTATGTGAAGATTGAAATCATTAGATAATCTTGGATTCAATGTTTTATTTAACTCTTTTTATCTTGGATTCAAGGTGTACGAAGAATGAATGAGTGATAACATGGAATCTTTAGGTCTAAGATTACAATTTTTACTCACATAAAAACTCATGTAATAGATCATTATATTAATTATGATTCATACAATAACTACATCAAGCAGATAAATAAAAAAAAGTTATTAGTTAATTTACAACATGCCTTTTCTCATAAATTAAATTTAAGACAATATCTATATATATATATATATATATATATATATAATACTTTTTTTCTTACCTGTTTCATAGTTTGTTCAGTTAACAACACAAGGAAAAGAATATATTAATTACTAGTTACATGTGTGTAAATACTTCCATCACGTAAACTTAATATTAACTTTTTTTGTTTTTTTTTCTTTCATTTTTTTATGAATTAATATTGATGATAACTCCTGATAAAATAAATAAAAATGTTTCAGGACACAGTTTTGTAAAAATATTATCAAAATGTTAGACTTTACTAAGTATTAGGTGAGTGCCAGGAAAAGTAGGTTTAGCTTAAAGACTACACTAAGAGAAAGACTAAAAATATAAAAGAAGTTAAATATTCAATTTTGCATCTCCTCCGAAATATATATATATATATATATATATATATATATATATATATATATATATATAAAAGAATTCTTTCTATTGGGGTTAATATTACGTCCAAACTTTCATATAATTTATTTCGGATTAGGAAAAAATGTTCCAAATTTACGGGGTTTTATAAGAAAGTATGAGAGTGATTAAGAAGCAAAATAAATAGTATAGGTCAAACATAGGTGATATAATAATATAATAAAAAAATAGTAAATGTTTTAATTTTAATGTAAATTTGAAAGATAATTCAAAATCCAAATTACATTCTTGATTGAATGCAAATTTTGGAGGTCAATGAAAGATAACCGAGTCATTTCACTAAAACAAAACTTTGGTGGTGCAGGAAGTAAACATGGGACTGCAGGAAGAAATAGAACGTTAGGCCGGTGGATTCAGTTGGGTCTATTTATGTTTTTTTCAGTGGTAAAAGTGACATGTTTATTAAAAAAAACTTAAACCAACTTTTGGGGTCAATAATGTATAGTTTTGATTTTATAAAAGTTTAATTATCTATTTTTATACTGAGAAAACTCAATAAAATGGAATTTAAGTTAAAAGAACTATGTCATAAAATCATATTTGTTGGTATAATTTTTCTGTTTGGATAAAAAATAAATTTCAATAGTATAATTTATTATATCAACAATATGATGTAATGTATTACACTATGACAAAGCTACCTATTCCCATTACAGATTATGCTATTACTAGAGATTTAATTAATAATTTAATTTTGTTCAAAAAAGTTTATATAAACGGGACTGCCATTTTTTCTGGTTTGTAAGCTTTACTTATTTTCTTTTTCACTTATTTAAATTTATTTTTAATAACTATATAAAACATATTAATGATTAAATTTTGAACATAAATTCTGGAATTTTTTAAATTTAGGGAACAAGTTCACAGAAAAAAAATTAAGAATTGGCAATAATCAAAATTTAATCTTAAAATTAATTAATGAAACTATTGTTAATAGACTTTTGTGTTTGAAAAAAACATTTATCACACTATTAACAACAATTAACTTGAAACCTCAATCATTTTTTTATGTTATTCAAGCGGGTATTCGAGCGAGGTGTCCTTTTTTCCAAAAAGGGAAAATTGGAAAAGTTTAAGGTTTGAACAGTTTGTGAATGTGACGTTGACACGTCCATATTCCTTAAACAAAGGAAAAAAACCATGAAATCGTTACATTCATTCATACGAAAACCCATTTACCCTTCTTTCATTTCACTCACTTCACTTCTTCTTCAAGCCATCTTCATGGCACCTTCATTCAGGTTGACTTGGGAGCCCTCGGAATCCGCTCCATCTCCATTATTCTACTTCATTACCGCCTCTCTCTCACATGGAACCTCCGCTTCACACTATCACCTTAATTGCTCTTCCCTTTGCGTGTTCTTCAAAAAGTTTGAACTTTTATTTCCTGGGTTCCCATTTTCCGCAACTGGGTAGTAAGTGCGGGTTTTCCATTCCCCTGGAAGTTTTCTCACCTTTTTTCCATGTGGACACTCGTCATTTAGTTCAAGTTTGAATCTTTGTGGATGATCTTGCTGCGGACACTCTGCGTATGGTAGTTATCCTGTGCACAAGTGAGAACATCCTTGTTTTTTTCTTCTGGACGTTTTGAATTTCCCCTGTTTTTGCTGCTGTTTTCGTTTTGTAATCATGATTTTTTTTTTCCTTTGGTGCCCACTTATTTGCTGAATGACCGCTTCCATTTCATCATGGTCTTTGTTCATAACTGTGGTGGTGACTGTTTTATTGGAAATTGAGAATTGCATGGGGCATCGCATGGTTTAAGGTTGAATTTTTATTTTTTTTTTAACTATGAAATGAATTTGTGTTGGAAAATGAAATGACTCTTCTAGTCGATGAACTTCATTGTTGATTGTTTGTTGGTGGAAATATTTTCAGGTACCCCCCCCTACAATCAACTGTTAAAATTTGATTTAAACTGTAGTTATAATTTAGATATTGTGTTCAGAGAGTGAAACATCGATTCAAACCATCTTTCAAGATTTTCATTCTATAGTAGTGTAGAAGTTACTTTTCTCAGCATGTTTTTATAGTTTTTTTTTTTTTTTTTTTTTTTTTGTTGTTGTTGAATTTGTGATTTTCTCGTTATTCTACTCGAGAATTTGCATCAAGTGTAACTGTTCTATCTTGTCTGACTTCTTTTCCTATGTTCAGGTTAATGAAATGTCGTCTGATTTTAAGTTAGACATTATTGATCAGCATGACCCTGAAGAACCAGGGTTAGGGAGGGGGATGATATCGGAAAAATTACTAGATGAAAGGACTAATGCCATGCACACAGTTCGCAAACAAGGAAACCTGACAATCAACAACTTTGCTACAAACGCAGAACGCAGAGCTTTGAATGATAGGTGTGAAAGAAATCTCTATGCATTCATGCATTTTCCTTTACTTGCTTTGTTTCTATTCTATCACTGTAAATTTTGTTTACAAAATTTCATGTTGGTATCAGTTGTTTAGAATTCATTTCACTCAATTGTTCTTATGATATATGATCTGGTTTTCGGGTGGTTCAAATATCTTGTTTAAATTTTGGGATTTTGGGTGCATGTTTAACCTTGTATACCATGATTGTTGATTTATTAAATAATTATGGTGCTTAAGCAATATGTGGAACACATTCACCTTTGCAAGCAGATTTCTTCTGAAAGCAAATAAGGCTACAATCAGTGATAATGTCAGTCTTGATGAGGAGGAAAGACATCATTTGCTTGGATCAGCCAAGAAGTCTGTACCTCTTATATCTGGTGCAGCTTATTGCATTTCTTCTTGCTCCATGATAATGCTGAACAAAATTGTTCTATCAGGTTATAATTTCAATGCAGGAGTATCGTTGATGCTTTATCAAGTGAGTTAGTCTTTATCCTTCTCTTTGCTCCACGAGAGTGTTAAATGATGGCAAGAGGTTCTGAATTTCTAATCAGATTATAATTCTTAACAATGATAGTCTCACTGCTTCTTGCCTAACTTCTTTCCGGGAGAATGTTGTAAATGAAAAATCAACAATCATGTGGTCATTATTCTTCCTTATACTTTGCAGAACTTTATCAGTACTCTGGTTGTTGTTCTTTTGGCTCTCTCTGGTAGAGTTGCAGTTGAAAAGCTTAGCTGGAGGCTGATCAGGGTCTGGATCCCTGTCAATGTGGTCTTTATTGGCATGCTTGTCTCAGGCATGTATAGGTATTTTCTTTGTTAACATCAATGAACATGTTGAACTTGCTTAGTAAGACACTTTTGAAAGGACTAGTTCTATCTTGCTGTTGCTCCACTACTCTGTGTGTTAGCCAATGATCGTGGCTCCTATCTACACTTACGTCTTCTGGATAATTTTTGTTTTCAGCTTGAAATACATAAATGTTGCCATGGTGACAATTCTCAAGAACGTGACAAACATCTTAACGGCAATTGGAGAATTATATTTATTTCGGAAACGTCAGAATCCCAAAGTTTGGACCGCAATGTTTATGATGGTAAATGGCATTCTTAGATTGAACTTGTTCAATAACATCTACTGTCTCCATAGGATGACTAAATCATCTGTATTCTTGTTATATGAAAACTTCATGCACTTGTAGCAGTAAGTTCAAATAATTGTAAGTTTTAGTTTAATCAAGGTGAAACATGCTAGATACTTCATGATGCAAATGCAACAGTCCTTGGTAATGCAATGTGTTTGAAACAAACATCTCTTTGTTCTGACATTTGTATGTCTGACAAATTGGACAACGTTTGCTGCTTCATCATGTCAGAAATCATGGAAAAGAAAATGCTGAGAGTCTCATTAATTGGTCAAGTTGTATGATTAATCTTGAATAGTCCATGCTGCTCACTAAATTGCTGATAAGTCATATTAGCCTATTGCTCATGTTAGTTTCTGAAGTATTTTCTGCTTCTCTATACAAAATTCATACAGATTATCTCTGCTGTCACTGCTGGTATTACAGATCTCTCCTTTGATACAGTTGGTTATGCCTGGCAGATTATCAACTGTGTTCTTACTGCAAGTTATTCAGTATGTCTATTTATCCTTTGTTTCATGTCTATATTCTTTAAAGAGACTTCTAATCAGTTTGATTTTGAGAATGAGAACCTTCATTGGATCAAATTTCAGTTCTATTCAATCCAAGCTTTGATTATCTGTTTTCCTTTCTGTTGCAGCTTACTCTTAGGTGGGTTATGGATGAAGCAAAAAAGTCAACAAAATCTGGATCTCTTAAAGAGGTGTCAATGGTGTTGCTGAACAATTTATTGTCCTTACCTTTTGCCATCATCTTGATTCTCCTTTTTGGAGAGTGGCATTATGTAATACATGCGTGAGTGAAATGTGTTTCTCTTCTTCATAATTCAGTCATCCCTTTTGCCTCCTCACCATTGTTTTCCTCTCGATTTCCAGCGATGTCGTTAAACTACCGATGTTTTGGGTGGTTGCAACCGCCAGTGGACTGCTTGGACTCTCCATCAGCTTCACCTCAATGTGGTTCTTGCATCAAACTGGTCCTACAACTTATAGGTACTTTTGTGGAGTAAAAATTCAGTAATACATTGATGTAGTCTTGCTAAAAGTCACAGGAACATGTTCAGTGATTTCATATAGATACATTTGATCAGATTTTAGTGTTTCAGATGTTTACTTTGTTTTGAGTTCTGTCTAATGAGTTTGTGTGTGTTTTACAGTCTTGTAGGCTCCTTGAACAAGATTCCAATCTCTATTGCTGGAATTTTAGTGTTCGAAGTTCCTCTCAGTGTATCAAATTTATTCAGCATTTTGTTTGGTAATTAATTAAGAATCATTTCACTTTTTATTTATTTGGTAATGACTACTTCCTTTTAATCTTACTGAAACAAAAATTGCACTCTATTTTCAGGTCTTTTTGCTGGTGTACTCTTTGCAAGAGCCAAGATATCTTCGTAACATTATACCTTACAGGTTACAGTAACCTATATATAAAGTGTGTGAGAATTAATACATATATGATAACTATACAGATTTTTTATTAAAACATGATGTAATTCTTTAGTTTATTTATGGCTCTGTTAATTTCAGTAAAAGATTTTGTAATTTCTTCCTGATTTGATGTATTCTTCTTATTCTTCTTTTTCTTGAATAATAATGATCTGATGCTATTCTTTGACAAACACCCGAAAATGTAAATAAATTGTGTGAAATAAAAATAATGGACGGTCCAATTTAAGGAATAAAGCGATTAATTAGATTTTGCTATTGAAGCAAATCTACCACAATTGTTTAACTGAACATATCATTCCACAACCCACTTTTTCATCAAGTGTTTGGTGGGAAATGCTGTGAAATAGATATTATTTCATGAATTTGATTATAAGCATGATTGAATATTTTTATAATATATTATGATAATTTTTTTAGATAAATTTATTTATAACTTATTCTAAGATAATCAATCTTATTTTGATATAACAAAAAGACAGTTTTTGAATAGAAAAAAAAAAGGTATCTATGAAGCCGTTTTTTTTTTAACGTTTCTTTTGTTAATACTCATGTTTTAACAAAAGTGGTGCTTCCAATGGTTAACAATATTGATTCAACTCCTTTATTAGTCAATTATCAAAAGTTTTGTTTCTCGTATATAATACTTCTCCCAAATTATTTATTTATGAGACAACTTTGAATTTTGAAATATTTATAAAATTTAGGTTGGGGAGTAAAGTTAGAAGATCACATGATACAGTTCATAGTTTTTTCCTTTGCCAAACTTTCAAAAGAGGGAATACTCATCTAAAAGTCTAAAACAGCCTTTCCTCTTTTTCCACACTATATTCCTAGATAATTGGTCCAATTAGGAAAGTGTTTGGTTTTCTTAACTAATGTCATATAAATTATATAAGAAAAAAAACACAAGGGTTTGAATATAAATAATTTCACACGATTAAATTTCGACTAATCAAAGTTTAAAATAGGTTTTAGATACCAATTGTTCAAGAAAAAAGTAGTTGTTGGTGTCAGGTTGTGAAACTTACCAAAACCTTATAAAACTCGTATATGTATATACAAAAATAATCTTTCTTTTTCTCCGGAAAATCTTAAAACAAGAAGAAAACCAAACATGTACGTAGCTTTTAAAAATCAACGTTTTAATAATACAGCTTTGTTTTTGTCAAGTTGTTGAGAAAGCAAATCAAACCTAAATGTTCTTCTTCATATAGCAAAAACCTTGGAAGTCCTTACAAATACGCCAACACGTGCATGCTTCAAAATCAAAGTTTCAATTATGCTTGGTTCCACTAGTTGACATAGCTAATCAAAACGAAGCGTTTTCCCTTTGATAATAAAGTAATAGGTCATCACAAAAAAAAAAAAGAAAGGAAAATTAGGGCATCTTGTTCTGCATGAAAATCGCTTTTTAACTTTTGAGAAGTTAGGAATCATTCAAAACCTAAGAAACAAACAAACCAAAGAACGTTAGTTATATGAGAATTGCAAGAGTAAACCTGAAAATTTTCACAAACTTCACTTTAGAAAAGCAATGAAGATAACAAATTCAAGAAAATCATTAACTAAGAAGAGAAAAAAAAAAAGTAAGACCTAGTAACAACCAAGAGGCATTCACCAAAAGTCTTAGATACACCACATTCAATTTCTATACCATAATGTGTCAATTTAATGCACAAAATTTCGTGCACAAGGGTCTAATAATAGCCCAGATTATGAAAAACCAAAAAAAAAAACATGTCTTAGCTACAAAATACTTAGCCAAATTAAAATTACAATCCACCGTCATGACCGTTTGATCGACCAAGCGCACATAATCATCTTCATCACAGCCGTCGAGTTCATCACATCACACACTATACACAATCACAAAGCAAGGAAGAACAGCCCTAGGATTAAACACCAACAACTCCTCCTCATCAAGCCGGGTGTAAACCCCTGTCTCTGTCCTCGCCATTACCGAATCAAAACCACCATCAGCTTTTTCCGCGTCGTCTGAATCGGACCCAACCCGACCCGCAATAACCCTACAAACGAGCATGGCCCGTTTGACATTCATGAAGCGGAATTCTCGTTCCACGTCATCTGGTATAGCCACGTGTGCACGCCAGCTGGTGGACAGCGTGGCAATTCCGTCGAGTTTTGGAGAAAACCCCGACTTAATAATTCCACATATATTACAAAATTGCTGCGAACAAATTGAGGAATCCCCGCTGTGTCCCAAGTCGCATAGAAACGTGGAGCAGTGGAAGCGCATGAGCTCGTTGCCGTCGGCGATGCAGCGCTCGTCGCGGCGGCGCGTGAGGGCGCCGTGACGTGCCGCTTTGGACTTCACGACCTCGCGGTACTCCTCGAACTTCGCGAGGATCTTTGGGCTGTTGTGGATCTTGAGGATGCGGGTTATGGTGGGGGAGGGTTTGGATTCAGGCCAACCCGATTTGAAGATGATCTGGACGATGTTGTGACCCGGGTCGGATCCGGATAGGTCCGAAACCGCGTGTTTGAGGGTTTGGTGGGTTTCCAAGAGGTGGGGTTTCTGGAAGATCTCGCCGCACGCGGTGCAGGGGAAGATGTCGTTGCGGAGAGGGAAGAAGAGGTTGGTGTCGGCGGAAATGTCGGATTCGGGACAAGACCCGGGTGGTTTTCTGTCCGGGTCGGGTTGTGTTAGGGAAACGAGGGAGTGCGCTGCGGCGGCGGAGACGGTGGTCGTGGAGGTGGCGGCGGATGATTGAGGGGATAATTGGGAGGTGGCGGTTTTGGGGGTTTTGCAGGACTTGATGGAAAGAAGGTGTTTGATGAAATGCCAAGAAGAGGACAGGGCTTTGTGGGTTTTGAATTTAGGGTGGGAAGGGGAGGAGGGTTGGGATGAAGGTGAGATTTTGCGTTTCTTTGATGGTGGCGCTTTTTTTCCTCCGGTGGTGGTGGTGAAGATGAAGCAGCCAAGGTGGAGCAAGAGGATGAGGAGATAGAGGAACTTGTTGAAGAAGGTGGCAATGGATGATGCCATAAGGTGTTAGGCAGAAAAAGAATGAATCTTTTGTGGTGACTTACCTAACTCTGTGAGGGGTTCTGAGATTGTGAATGATGGTGGATGGGGGGTAAGAAGACATGGTGGTGGATGGTGCAATTGGGGTGGTGTGTGGGGATCATTTCATAGGGAGAAGATGCAGTGAGTTAGGGTGAAGAAAGGAAAAGAAAGAAAGAAAGAGAGAAAGAATAGAAAGGAAGATTGATGGAGGAGAATGGTGTAGGGTGGGGGCACTAGAACAGAAGAAGAATAAAGATAAAGAGACTAAAAAGAGTAGGTGGAACGCAACTTCACAGCGATAACTAAGCAAAGCAAGCACTGATCTCTGTTCTTTCTTACTGTGGTGTGCCCCAGAAAGAGATTATTATATGAGGAATGGAAGAAGAAGCTAAGGATATAGTGTTGTTGCTGTGTTGATGATGTCCAAGCTTTAACCGAAAGTAACGGTACGTGATTCAATCTATAATATATACTGCGTTTGGTTTGCTAAATTTTAGCTTGAATTCAGGGTGGAAAGTGATTCTGTGGTGCCACTGCTTCTACACGGTTAAGCAATTATGATTTTTGAAGCAAGAAATTATCCCAGATTTACCTCACCTTACCTCTAGTTTTCTTGTGTGGAAACAATCATTGACGTGGATTACTAATTATGAAGCATTAAATAATTAAATAAGCTTAAGAGTTCAAAAAAGAAGAAGCATAAATTACTCACTGAATTAGATGCTTTTGGTAATGTGACTTATCATATCTTATACACCATTTTTAAGTTTTACTATATTTATTGCATGCCTTGATAAATATATTTATTGTTTAGGTTGAAATTGCCTATTAATGCACTCTTTCACTCAATTTACTTTATATAATTATAAAAAAGAAAAAAAAAAATGTCTGTAAATATGTCTGTTGAATTTTAAAGTAGAGGATGTCCACCTTCCAATTAGACACCTTTATTCTGCAATGGAAATAAATTCTATAATAAATATGTCTGTAGAGCTAGGCACATGAAAAAGAAATAATTGAAGATGTCCTATGGTAGTACAATATTAAAATATGAACTATTTTACAACAGTTTTCATATTTTTTTTATTTTCATTAATTATTGGATTTATGTTTTCCTATTTTTCCCAGCAGTGATTTTGTTTTCCCTGATTTTAACTATTCTTCTTAGTTGGTCAGATTAAATCTTTCACCTAAAATTATCAGATAATTAATAGAAATGTAATAGAAGTAATTGCGTACCATTAATAAAGATAAATAGCAAAGAAAACTGTAAAAAAGAAAATACTCAAATAAAAATAAAGGATAAATTTAGTAAAATGTAAACAGATCATTTTTTGTATTTGTTAGTGACAATTTACACCTTTGATAATTAATGTTTTATTAATTATTGTATGAAATCATGGGGTGAGAAACTTACAATTTGTACTGTAAAAAACTATATGCAGATTAAATTTAATAAAAATAAAGTAGAGAGATCAAATTATTTATTTTTCAATACACATCTGTACTAGCATTCAGTATATTTTTAACAAGGGTATAATATTAAAAGATACAAAATTACTCATATATTATCTGTCATGATAAGCATGAGAGATTTAAAGGTTTACTTTTTTTTTCAACAACCAATAAAATACTAAACATTAAATACTCATTTAGGAAGAGAATGAAAAAAATAAAAGAAAAAAGGTAAAATAAAGTATTTATATTTGAAAAAATTAAGAAAAATAAAATGGTATCCAAATGACAGAGTAATGTAAAATTAAAGAAAAAGATGAATATTGTGAAACATGGGAAGACGTGGAAGAGAAAGATGATAGTTGGCATGTGAAGATGATTAGAAGGTCCTTAAGATCTTCCTTGATGCATCAAATGGCTATAGCTATGGCATTAACAATTCTGTAACTCAACTTCATAATTTAATATACTTTCAATCATATCACACCAATGTCAGTATCTCACGTGGAGACTTTTCCAGTACCTGGTTCATCCACTTGGATTGCAGTTTTCTATCACATTATTCATTATTGTATATTTTATCACTTTTTACATTTATATACATTTCTTTTATGGATATTAATAAATGCATGGTTGACATATTCATTATTATATATATATATATATATATATATAACGTTAAAATAAGTAAATATTTGGCGAAGCAAATATAAAAGAAATTGAGAGATAAATGTGAAATTTTTAAAATTTGATAACAAAAGTGGGTAAAGAAACCCTCTAATTATATCATTAAGAAATCTAGATAGTAGTATATCTACAGTAAGAAAAACTAATTTTGTTTTGAATTGTTTTTTAAAAAATACTTACAAATTGTGCTATGAACATTAATAATTTTTTTATATTATATGGTTTTTTTTTTTACAAATTTGTTAAAAAAAATTAGAAAAAAGACTATTTTTTATTATTTTTTTTAAGAATTTTAATTGACAAATAATTCTTTCATAAATAATTATTTCTTACAAAATTATAAAATTAGCAAGTATTTTCTACAATTTTTTTTTGCAATAAGTTATTTTATATAAAATATTTTGTGAAAAAAAGGTAACATTTTTTTGCAATTTTTTTATAAAAAAACTTATAAGTATTTTCTATGATAAAAATTTAAAACAAAATTAACAAGAAATACGAGTTTTTGTAGTAGTGAAAAAATAATTTGTAAGAAATTACTATCATTTATTTTTTGCAAAATGTTTTTGTACGAAAAATTTTTCAAAACAAGATTTATAGGAAATATTTACGAATTTTATAATTTTATAAAAATTAATTATTTGTAAAAAAATTATCTATCAATTAAAATTCTTAAAAAATAAAAGAAAAAATAATTTCTTGCAAAATTTTATAACAAATTTGTAAGAAAAATCTCATGAAACATGAAAAATTTTAGTAGTGATAATAGAAAATTACGTGAATTAAAAGTAACCCTAATTAAATTTTGATTTTATTATAAATTTGAATGTTTTTAATTGAATTCCTATTAATTTTTTTATATTTTTTTGACTAAATTTATGTTATTTAATTTTTTTCTTGTATGAGTGATTATGAGTGCTATGAAAAATTATTGGTATTAATACATGCACATTTTTATTTTATATTCATAATAAAATCTCACATGTTTTAATGTATATAAAGAAGTAAGTAAAATAACAAAATAAGATAACTACTACATTGTTCATTTAACAAATAAAATTAAATGACAAGAACATAATTTAAAAGTATAAAAAAATTTCAGTACTCAACAGGATAAAAAATTTAACAAAATTCAATAAAAAATATTCGAATTTATGAAAAATTTAAAACTTAATTAATCTATAAAAACATAATCATTGGTGTGTATAAATTTGAACTTATAAATCAAAGTGTTGGATGAGAAAATGTAAACTATTTGGCTAACCAAATTATGTACTTAATTAATGGTAAATTAAATTAAAGAAAAAGGTTATTAGTCATAGGAGGTGTGAGACAGCTGCAATGAAATAACCATTTTTTTCATGTAATCCATATGTGAAAGAGAATCCAAAGTGAAGCACTTAAGGTTGTCTACTTCTTTATGTAATTTTCCTTTTAAAGATTCTAGCAGGTACACACATGACTTTGTCTCTAAATTCCCATTTTCTGATTTCAGTGTTTAACTTATCTTCTTTAGAGTTCTTTAAGTTATTTAGGGATTTTAATAAATAAACCTAAATCTGTTACAATGTATTTATACTGATACACACTTCCATGGTTCTTATGTATTGAGATTTGTATTATGCAGTGTCCTTCGCACACAGACAAATGTTCCTGTCCTTTGGGGCACGTGAGAGTGATAACCCATTTTGTCATCAACTACAACGCAACTATTTATTGTCTTTAAGGTTTTATTTCTTCACCTTCAATTTTTTAGTGCCTTCTTCTCTGCCTAAGGAGAGGGAATGAAACCAAATCAATGATTCCAATTTTCATCACTCATTTCAGACTCATCCACATGTGTTTATATATTTTTATGTGTTTTGTCTATTTTTTGAAAAAGTACTAAGACCATTCATTTTCCTTTTCAATTTTACCACTAAAAATTAATCAAAGATTATGTTTTAAGGTATTTAACATTTTTTTTTCATACACCAAATTTATGACTATGTTTCTCATTACATTATTAAAAAAAAGAATAAAATTAAAATTATAGTTTGTCTACGCTTAACATAAGTTTACATTCAAATAGTTGAAAATTCAATCTAAGTACATATTAAAAAATTGAGTAATAAGAAAAAAATCATAAATTTATTATTTTAATAAAATATTAGGTCGAAAAGTATTGTCAATATTTTACAGGACTCAGATTTAATTAATATTTCCTCATTCCTAAGTGAATTATTTCCTTAAAAGATTCATTAATACCGATTTGATGTGAGGATTGTTGTATTGAAATTCTCCCATATAAAGGTTTTTGTTAGACTTATGTTTTTTTATTGGTGTTTTGTATCTTCTCAAAATATATGCATCATAAAGTAAAAACATAAAAAATTATGAAGGAGAAATCATAGAATTTAACAAACATAAGATAGTTTTTAGTTCAAGTTTTTTTTTTTCCTTTTTAAAAGTATCTCATGAAAAGATTATCCAAACAAATTGTGTTTCATTTTGATTGCATCTGGTTCATTTTTATCCTAATCCATTCTTTCATGTGAATAACAATGAGAAATTAGATTCAAAAGTGGTGGTGGTGGCTAGAGAGATATATGAAGTAAAAAATTGCTGTTAGTTTGGAAATAGTAAAACGTTAAACCACTTCTGAAACAGTTCTCTCTGTAAGCACTAGTTGTAGAAACTGATAACAACACAGTGAATGGAAACCTCATCATACAGTTTTGTTCACATATGGCTCCAATAATGTTTTACAGCCCTTGTCCTCATCCTCAATCTCCTGTTTTACACAAGCAGCATGTGATGGAGTTTGAAAATTACATATGCATGCATGATTTCAATTACACCATTTTGTATGTTTGTGAAATTTCTTTGTAGTTATTGCATGATAATCTATTTTAATGCATATTTCACAGTCCATTGTGTTCTAATACTCGTCACAATACCTGCAATAACAGTTTACGAGGAATCCGATAAGAACATCAACAATCTAAATCAATCTATTATGCACAATTCACAAGGCACAATCATCGGACGTTACCTCATGCTACATTTTCTATTCTGCACACGAAACGTGAGTTTACAGTTAAAACAATCAGATCCTAAACATGTGAAGTACACAGAAAATGATAAAGTTGAAAGAAGCATGACACACCCTGTGTCTGTGATTATAGTACGAGGGATGCGTTTCTAACTTTTAGATACACATCTTGGAACTTGATTCACGAACAAACTTGTAACTTAAGCATCGGTTTTATTTTTTGGCTGAGAAACTTAAGCATGACTCAGAGTGCTAAGTTTTTTTCTCTCTCCTATTTACAGAAGCAATGCACTCAGAATCCAAACGCTCGTTAAAGGTATATAAGTACTTGACATAATGATGGTGTGACCAGTTGAATGTAATGGACATGCTTCAGGATTTGAACCCTCAAAGGCACACAAGATAGAGACTGTAATAACTATTTGGCCACAGTTCAAAGTGATCATCATTCTATTTTAAACCAGTAGAAATGGAAACTGTTATTCATAGTGATTGTTAATCATTTCAGGTCAATTAAATATAAATAGTATACAAACTAGTGACAATCTTCATAATTTGAGTTAGTTTTTGAATTGGGTTACTATATCTAAATCTTTGGTAAAGTTATCTCATTAAGTGAGAGTAAATCTTTATATCATAAGAGTAATTTACACTTAACATAAATTTTCTTAATAGAAACTTAAGAATAAACATCAAAAGATGTGTGAGTTTTATTTAATAGGGTATGATATACAAACAAGTGATGGAAGGGTGGAGTTTTATTTTACTTAAAGATTCTGAATTTGGTAATTTTTAAAATGAAAGATGAAATTACTCCTCACAAGTAAGTCAAGTCTTCAACCAGTGACCTTGTAAAGCTTGTAATAATTGTTGGATATGTATGTTTCATTGAGAATGTCCCAGTTGTGTGTTTTTCATGATGAAAGTGGGGTCTAGAGAAACAAGGATTTCCATGTGGGCCACATGATATCATCTAAGTTTTGTAGCTTTGTACTCATGTGGGTCCAGATAATTTTCTCTTTACTTAAAGTTGATCTACAAATATCCCTTGTTTATTGAAGCATGTCCACCTTATGAAGGATATTTATGCTTTGCATTCTTTTTCTGTGTCATGGCCATTGTATTTTGAGGCTTATTCAAGACTATGATTGCAGTGTTTGACTTTCATTCTGGTGGAATTGGTAATAGCAGTGAATAATTCTAGGTTTAAAAACGGTAACTTTGCTTAGGTAGAGATAGAGAGTGTATAGGCTTTTTGACAATTATTGCTCTATGTGCAAGTTATTCCCAGTAAACATTTACTTCTCATGAAATTAAAGTAGAACACAAGTGGGATAATATGTTTTCTGATGAACACAGTTGCATATATATCCTTAGTTGAAAAATGAGTAAATAGAATCACTACACTTTTCTCAAAAAGTTCTGATATACATCAGTTTTAGTCTTTTCTTTTTATATATATCAATCATAAAAGTTCATCTATATGACAAAGACTGTTAGTTATTTCTTTTTCATAAAAACATTTCCTTCAATAATCTTGGCCATTATGCATGAGATGTGAGATTAATTTTGAGTTCTAAGTGGATCCAAGCTATTTCCACTCAATGAGTTTTGAATTTTACCTACTTCTGTCAGTCTAACTAAGTGTTCATACTATTCTGTGAGTTTATAGAAGTTCAAATTCTTATAGAACATTATAAGTTCTAAGGGCTAATTTGGGGAATGCAGAAACAAATTTTCACATAATCATACTGTTTTTTAAATGGAGCCTAATCCTCCGATATATAAAATGAGATTAAAATAGCAACATGTTATCGAAAATCAAGTATGAATCTAAGTCTCACATTGTATAAAAAAAATTGCGTATTATATAAATATGAAAATCCATAAACTCATTGTCTTAAGGTTTTAAGTTAGAAGTGGTCGTTAAGAATCCAAGTGTGAGTCTAAGTTCCACATTGGTTAGAAATGAGAAAGTAGAGCACTATATAAGGATAAAGACATAATTAACCCATTGCCTTAATGTTTTGGGTTGAGAGTGGTCTCAATGTCTTATATGATTGGGCTTAGGTCTCATTGATATTGTATCTTCCTAATGATACCACTCCTCAAAAATCTAGCTGTGGTGTCAATCCCTTATAATCCCTTATATGTGCGTTGAATTGAAATTTGATTATTGGTGTTGAATTAAGTGGTACCAAAACACCAAATTAGAATCTAATTTTTGTAGGGTATGCTTAAAAGTACATTATCAAAAGATATGTATATATTGTTCATTCATAAGACATATCAGATCAGAGTGGTTAGGTTAGGTGGACACTAATTTCATCTGTTGGACTAAACTACAGAATACAAGCATACAATTATCCAATAATTGTTTTGGACTTTATTAGAATAATGCAAAGCTTCTTGTTTCAGCTCCAACTTATTTTGGCCAATTTTCATCATCAAGTTTTCATTCTGGTTTGGCTTCAAGTTTATAAGACCTGTGTGTGTGTGTATGGATGGAAGGAAACTGAGATTCATTCTGACTTTGACCACATGGTTGACTGAAGAATAGCAGGTAAAAAGGGTCTGAAACAAAAAAAGTAAAAAGAGGGTCTGAACAAGAAAGGAAGTAGAGTCCATTATATATAGGCACTTTAAAAGAGGTTTTATTAAATTGGTTCTCTCTAATGGCCTTTAAGGAAAGCACAATAAAGCTTTTCCTTTCTTTTTGGTTCCAAGACTGAGAGAAAGCTGCCGACAATGTGATCACTATAAGGTTGTGGCATATGATGCAACCACTTTCATTTTCCTAGCAAGTGCCTTGCTTATTTTTGTTTTAAAGTGGATATGAAGCATAACTATTTTATCACAATGTTGTTATTGATTGCACTGTCTAACAGCTTAACAATGAAAAAAAAAAAATAATCTCCAAAGATCTTCAATGGTGATTCTCTTGGTTAGGGGTTATGTTGTGACACTTCAACATCTAAGTTTTAAAGTAATTGGTCTTTATTAGAGCATTTATGACCAAATGTAAGAGTTTAATTCATAAGAATATAACATCTTACTTAAACTTTTAGATAAACCAACCACAGCTTCCATCCTAAAAGCAAGTTGAGCATAAAATGAAGTTGCATTTGGTGTCTGTGAGTGTGTATATAAACACACTGCAATAATGAAATATAAAGTAAGCTCATGATTTATATAATAAGGAATAGAAAAATGTCTCATCATCAACACTTGTGTCCCCATCTTAAGAGCCTTTATTCACACCACTAATCAATAAAGGGAAGCTTGCTCTTATTTGTCGATCAATCTTATTAGTTACATTTCCCTTGTAATAAAGAAAGCTCCACTATCATACTTAGAATACACCTAGTGAATCTAATTAACTAGTTGCTTGTGGAGAAATTTGCATAGTCTAAAATCGGATATTTGTTTAAAATTACGAAAATGGACAAGTGAGGAAATAATTATTGATCGTGGATTAAATTGTGTGAACTTTAATGACTTCAAAAATAGAATTGTGAGGACTCTCCAGAACTTCTCAGTGAATTTATGTAAAATTGAAGTCATTAGGAGTCATTTACAATTTTAATTTTTTTGAAATTAATATTAACACTAAAATCGTTAATCATTACGACTCCTAACAACTTTACTTTCTCAGGAATTTGTGAATAAGTCGTGTGGAGTATTCACGATTTTGCTTTTGAAGTCTTCAGAAATTCACAGGACTCAATTCATAACTAGTAATTATTTTCTGACTCGTCCACTTTCGTAATTTCTGAACAAATTTGAGTCACATGTAAAAGAAAAACCAAAAATCTAGTAGAAAGTTAGTAAAATATTTATCATAATTACTCTCTCTTTCCATGCTTTTATTTTCATTTGTTTTCAGGCTTCACATTATTGTTATTATTGGGGAAACAGAGAGTTCACATGATTTTATGTCAATAATTGTTGTGCATGGTCTATTGTGACCTGACCCCATTCCTGTTTTGAAGGGTCCTCAAATTGACAACATATAGAGGGAAGTGAATATTCCGAGAACACTCTTTCGAAAATGTGGAGTCAGTAAAACAAACATTTAGAGTAATATGTGTGTTTTCACAATTGTCTTACAATGAAATTGAATCTTCTTACTACTGATGATTGATTGTACTCTTAGTTGGATTTTTTTTTTTTGACAGAAAATGGTGAGAAACTGCACGAGTTTGAGTAATTTAAATGCACTTCTAAGAGTAACAGTTGTGATGAATATGATGGCACTTAGCGACATGTAGACCCACAAGAGCAAAAAATTCTTCTGATTTAGTAGATGGTGATAATTTATATATGGTATCAATACCATAGAGTTGTCCTTGTTAAGTTATAGCTGTCCATTTAAGTGAATATATGTAATTAATGAACTGTACTATGTCACATTTGGACTCGTAATTCATGAAATGGTCGTTAAATGATCGTCAAATGATGTCATATAACATTTTTCCGAATGAGTTTGATGTCACAATTTTCTTAACATGCGATTTGTATTTTAAGTATATAATTATTTATTTACCTGTAATTGTATCAATTCTTCCATTTTATCCTTTAAAACTATATATATATATATATATATATATATATATTCTTTTTCTACCATGGTGGTAATAGCAATGGCATCCTAAGTACAAAAATTCGTTCAGTTGTGAGAGCTTATAGCATGTACTCTGTAATGCGTGAATCTCGAACCATGGGGTTCTTAGACTTGTGTTGGAAATTTTTTATTACAATAACACATAGGAAGATTAACTATCTGTAAGGTATAACTTACACAAATGAAAAACAACTTTCAATATGTAAAAAAAAAATCTTAAAACTTAAGATATGTGTATATTGTATATCTTATATATCCTTCAACTTTTTCATTTCTGATCGATGTAACACTTTTAATTCATACTTGAATTTTTAACAAATGAATATTTTTTTTTAAACCTTAGTTTCGACCGATATCATTTTAACTTAAATACGAAAGTCTTTAAGTCCTTACAATGACATGGATTGGGGTTCAAGTTCTATATGTTTAGGACTATCTTACCAAACCATTCAATGAATATCATACAAGTATCACTACAAGAAAAATGTTAAATAATAATCAATTTTAGTGACTAAAAATTTTTAGCCACTATATGACCGATTTAAATATTAATTTACAAAATAAAAAAAAATATTAAATACTTAAATAGTCACTATTATGAATAAAAAATATTGGATACCAATTAATTAGAGACTAATTTAGAAAATAATTGCTTTGGTAGCCAAAACATCGGTACCAATGTTTAGTGACTAATTTATAAATTAAATTCTTTGACACTCAAAACCATGCTAGCAAAGTTCAGAGACCAATTATAATTTTTTATTCATAATAATAACTATTTCAATAAACAATAAATTTTTATTTTGTAAACTGGTGTTTAAATTGGTTATTGGAGTAACTAACAACCTTCGATCACCTAAAATTAATAATTAACAAGACCTACTTACAATAGTTACACTTATACTATTATAAATTAAAAACATGACATAATATAGCTAAAATAGCTACAAAAGTAATTAAGAAAAATAACACATAATTTAGTTTATCTTCAAAACATAATGAGAAGATAACTCTATATTCTTCTGAAATTTATAAAATTAAAAATATTCTAAAATAACCTTTCATCATTGTTACTTTTACTTTTTGGATTTAGGTGAATGCTATTTTTGTGCCTTTGTGAAATATTTAGTTCAACTTTGCTAAACGTTACTCCAAAATATTAAGTTAAAGAATAAAAACATTATAAAAAGAAGTATCATGTTTTATAATTTATAGCACAAAGTCCCTAAATACCAACCATAGTCGAAAAAAAAAAAGGAACTCACCGACAAATTATTAATATATTGTGAACATAATCTCTAATTTTCTCTATCTATATATATGATATGATGTATGAATATTAACAAGAGAAGATTCTGTGTAGATATTTTAGGTACATAATAAAGTGAGGAAGCATGAAAGAGACTTCTGCCTTATTCTCAAGTGTTAATAATGTAATCATGGCCTCTATATTCACATTATCTAACAAAATTGGATTTCCTTCTCTTATTTCCTTTATTTTTTGTGCTTTTCTTTTCAAAACTTATTTTAATTTCTTAAGAAATAAACTTATTTTGTCGTTAATTAAGTTCTAATTGTTTAATGAGCTTAAGCTATAATTTTACAACATTGCTAAATTATATTTTCCTTATTGAAACAAGAAAATCTTAAATCATATTTCTTTTCATTTTTCCTGTTAAGATATCTTCTTCTTCTTCTTTTTTTTATTATCTAAGATGTTATTTTCAATGTGCCTAACTTTTAAATTGTATTGTATGATGAGACTTTTTAATAGATAAAGAAAAATCAATAATGATTTTCAGAATCTCACTGTTTTTTTTTTCTTTTTCTGATTGTTTCCGGAATATGAATCTGGAAACTTTTAATACATCCCAGAAAATATTTTTTTGAAAGCTGTGAAGAATTTAGAAGATTATTTTTACCATTAGCTTATTACAAAAGGTTTACCATGAACATATGAGAATACTTTTTCTTTTGGGCTTCATCTGTCTTTTTGGGCCTATTGTTAGCCCAATTATTTTGACAGACCTTCTTTTGTTCTTGGCAATTACTTCCTGCACTCCTTCAAACTTCTTTCCTCCCCATCAAAATGCTTCTGGGAAATGATTTTCGTAGAAGGAGAGAATATTTTGCTTTCCCCCAAAAAAAGTAATTTGGAATTATTTATTGTAATGCGAACAAATAAATTCCGGAAATATGATGGTACACGATATGGTGTTCTTTCTTTTGAAGGTTGATAAAAGATGATTGGAAAAAGGAGAGAATTTGATTGAAAAAAAATAATGTTATAATTATTTATAAGGAGGTACCACCGTCTCCATTCCAACTTCAATAGGATTCTGGGCCAAAATTTGATTGAAAAAAAAATAATGTTATAATTATTTATAAAAATAATAAAATTATTTCATGATGGAAGTAGTTGTATTTCTTTTTCTTTTTAGATAAAATGTTGGAGTATACATTTTAATTCTTTTCTCCTTTAACAATGTGTAATAGATAGTTATAGATTTCATTTAAATGACTTTATTTTTTTTTCAATATTGGTTTGACAGTAATTATTATTTTTAATTAAAGACTACACTGCTACTTGCTATAAAACCCGACAATGATTAATTATTAATTACCCAAGTACCAGGATCTTTTTCTGTACGCAATCTCCACGTGTCCAAACAAGAGCCAGTGCTGATAAAAATCCCGTCTTGTTCCTCAAAATATCAACAGTGGTGTCACAGTAAGAACAACTGAAGAACCAACCAAGAAGAGAAGAAGAGAAGAAGAGAAGAAGAAGAAGAAGAAAAGAAGAGAAGAAGGAAGCCACGATGAGTGGCAGAGCCATTATTTCCTGTTTTTCTCATCCTTCAACTTCGTGCAACATTTCATTATCGCGCCGGACCCAGTTCGCACATGCACCTCCGCCGTCACCGCTCCTGCTCTCGCGGCGGAGCCACCTCGTCGTTGCCGGCGGAAGGGGCGGCGGGAAGGTATGGGCCAATGTGAAGTCGGAGAAGAACGTGTCGGAGTCCCCCAAGTACGAGGATGTTGTCGTTCAGAAGGGGCGCGGTTTGGATAACATGGAGGAGGAAGGAAAGTGGTGGCAGGTGTTCCCCAAGAGATGGGTCATTGTGGTTCTCTGCTTCTCTGCTTTTCTTCTTTGTAACATGGATAGGGTATGTACCTCTGCTCTTTCTTTGTTTTTTCAACTGCATTGTTCCTTTCTCATTGCATGCGATTTTGTTCATGGAGAAGAAGCTGTAGGACATTTTTATTCTGAATTTAAGTTAAGCCAATTCGACAACAAAGCTCGGTGTACTTGGTGTATAAGCAGGTCCTTAAGCATGCCAGTAGCAGTGTTTGGAGATCTTACATTGGCTAGTTATGTAATCAAAATAGTGTGTGTGAGTGAGGGACAACTCTTCTAACTTCATGAGTTGGATGTTGAAGATTGGATTAGTTTCAAACATAATTTACGTTTTGAGGATTGAATTAGCTCCAAACTTAAATTTCAAGATGACACGAGAGTCTATCTCAGGGGTTACTGTTTATAGAGACTTTGGTGTTATAGCATGTTTAAGCCTCCCACATTGAGTAGTATGAAATGCTATATAGAGTCAGCACTAAAATGGAAATTTTTTTCATCTAAAATGCAAATTCATTGGAAAGATTGTTGAATCTTGCTGAAATTTATATTGTGTTTCAAATTTTAGGCCAGTAAGGTGACTCGTTCTTTTACGTTTGGTGGCACTATAAATTTTAGTAGTTCACACTTACTGTTATTGGAATTAGTTGAGATGCGTACAAATTTGGAGTATTAATTTGTGTCACTACTTATAATTAAGATAAATGGCATTAAGGGCAATTTAGTCTAGATATTCATCTATTAAATATTTTTCTTAATCCTTGTGCAATACCCTTAAACATGAAAAGAAATGGGAAGGAGGGAGTAGCTGATGGGTTCCTCTAGTGCTTGCGTGGTTATCAAGTGGATTGAATCAGATTGAAATAATTTTTTAAGGTGGTATCCAAAAGTCATAATTTTGCGTGGTTTATCTTAGTTGTTGTTACGGTCACCAAGCTACCTATGCTCGAGATGTCCAGTTATGAGCTAGCTTATTTTTTTCTTACTTCTTTTTGGGTTTGAATTAGTACCAAACTCAAATCTAAGAAGGGGGTTCAATTTAAGGATTTGTTAGTACAGGCAAAGTCTCTTTTGGAGATTTATACAGCTTGAAGGGGTTAATATTCCACTGCACACCTTGGATTATGCCAAAAGAAAAATACTGAATTTAATTAGAAGCTAAATTTCATTTACTGGTAGTATACATTTTTAGTGTGAACATGAAAGAAATTTTAGAAGTTATCTGAAAGTGTTATACTGTTCATACGTAGGTTTTGTAGTTTTCGGAGTTACAAAATAATTTGTTGAATTGGTACCAGGTTAAGGGAAACAGCTTTGGATTATAGGTATTATGAATGTTAACCTTCAAATTTAAGAATCTCGGGTAGGTTTTAGTTTGTAGACATTATACAACACATCATGTATTGAATTATGTATAAATATTTTCTTGATTTAGGTTTTCTTTGTAAATATGTCATAACAGGGTTCACTGGATTAAATCCCTCTGATTTAGTACTTCTGTGGAGTCTTCAGTGGGCTTGACTCTAAGAAACTTTCATTCATTTGTTATTTGCAGGTAAATATGAGCATTGCTATACTTCCTATGTCTGCAGAGTACAAGTGGAACCCCAGCACTGTCGGTTTGATACAGTCTTCTTTCTTTTGGGGATACCTCCTTACTCAGGTAAATGTGATTTTTGTTTTGAAAAAGCTAATTGATAAGTAACATTTTCCAGTTTGTATGGCTTAGAATTTTAGGCCACCCATCTGAAGCATAGGGTAGATCTTTTGTTGCAGATTGCTGGTGGAATATGGGCAGATACAGTGGGAGGAAAGCAGGTATTGGGATTTGGGGTGATTTGGTGGTCTGTTGCGACAGCCCTCACTCCTATAGCTGCCAAACTTGGATTGCCTTTCCTACTAGTTGCTCGTGCATTCATGGGGATCGGTGAGGTATGTTAAAAATTAAAATGTTCCAAATAGTACTGCATTCTACTAGGAGAAAGCTTAATGTTGCTACAATGTTGGTAAAAGAAAAAATCTAGTAAATTAAAACAATGGAACATTCTTTTCTTGTAATGCATATTGTGACTTATTTTTGGCAATGATTTTATTTATCCAGTTGATGATGATAGTTCTGTTCCATATGAATCTCACTTGTTTTGGCCTTTTTCTCTTTGTAGGGTGTTGCTATGCCAGCCATGAATAATATTCTGTCAAAATGGGTTCCTGTGTCAGAGAGAAGCAGATCACTTGCACTGGTCTACAGTGGCATGTATCTTGGATCAGTCACTGGACTGGCCTTTTCTCCCATTCTAATTCATCAGTTTGGATGGCCATCAGTATTTTACTCCTTTGGTTCTCTGGGGACAGTATGGTTTTCCGTTTGGCTTAGTAAGGTGTGATTTGAATTTGTACAATTATTTCCTTTGTGGAGTTGCTTACATATTGAACTTAGAAATACTTGTTCAAGTATTTTCTTGATAGAAGTGCTTTTTTTTTTCGTCTTGAAGTTGATTCTTTACAATGAATTTTCTGACAACATATATTTTGTTTCTGAAAAGATTACATGTATTGGTAGAGTTTTCTCTTTGTTTGAGTGCTCATTTTTTCTGTGATTGTGGGAGCTGTAGGCACATAGTTCACCTCTTGAAGATCCTGAACTACGGCCTGAAGAAAAGAAGCTCATTACTACCAACTGTTTGTCCAAGGAACCTGTGAAAACAATACCTTGGAGATTAATTTTGTCAAAACCTCCAGTCTGGGCTCTAATAGCGTCCCATTTTTGCCACAACTGGGGAACTTTCATTCTTCTTACATGGATGCCAACATACTATAACCAAGTAGGTTGATCTATCTTTTTGTGGGTATGTTGCTCAATGATATGATGCAGACACAGCTAGATCCATGTTCATTTTTTCCTTTTAGTTCCTACAAGGTTGTGTATGAATTTAGGTAGATGATAAGGTTGTCAGTACCTATGTAAGTTTTAATTTTGTGATTGTACTTTTGTTCTGCCTGGAAGTTAATATCTTCCCCTCCCCTTACCCCACTAGATGATGATAATATCTTAATATCATGACTTACAAATTATTTTGATCTGTAATCTTTTTGATATTTGGAAAACAATTGACACTGTTTAAAGTGGGCTAAAGCTATTTTCATATATCTAGGTCTTGAAGTTCAATCTTACAGAATCTGGGCTATTTTGTGTTCTACCGTGGTTTGTAATGGCACTTTCTGCGAATGTTGGTGGTTGGATTGCAGACACTCTAGTGAGCAAGGGTGTATCAGTTACAAGGGTTCGCAAGGTATCTCCCTGTTATTTGTTTATTTTGTCTTATTATAGCTTCTCGGAAAATAGTTTTTTGGATAAATTCCTGACCAACTTCCTTTGTATAAACTATAAAGGGGTAAGGGAACTATTGCCTATCCTTTAATTAAAGTAAAAATTTAAACAAATGTCTCAAATTTGTCAGAGTTTGTTTTATATATTGAGTTCATGCTGGATAATTTTTGTTTCTTAATTGTAATGATTTTAATTTGAGAAAAAACATTAAGTTGTATGGGAACCAAAGTTTTTGGGATACAATTTTTACATGTGGCATTATGACCTACTTTTTAAGAGGTGCGTAAAGCTGCAAATTTTTTGTTACTACATTTAGAGAGAGATCCTCTTTGCCTTCTCTATCCTTAAGTATCTAACAGCTTTTTGGCTATTTCTACTAAAAATTTTCAACTCCTTTACCTAACATGATTCCATTGTTGTAAAGTTCTGAGCTTCACTGTGTAGTTATACATCTTTGCAGATAATGCAAACAATTGGATTTCTTGGACCAGCTTTCTTCTTAACTCAATTGAGCCACGTTAATTCTCCTGTGATGGCCGTTTTGTGTATGACGTGCAGTCAGGTTTGTTTATTGTTTTGTATTTAACTCTGATGTAATCCTAATATAAAATCTGTTTATATTCTTGTCTTATATCTTTCTAGAGAAAGTTACTTAATATTTGCATGAATTTTCTTAAACGAGTTCACATAAATATTATATGGCTATTTTTGTTCGTTCTGCACAATCTGAAAATTTGGCTGGCTAATGTAAATTTTCTAGTCAATAGTGTCTTGAAACTTCTAGAACAGTATAACTACAATTCTCATTCTGCCATTCTTCGTAAAGTTGGAAACTGTTGTTTCATTCATGCATTTAGTTCATTTACACCTTATTCTTCATCTTGTCTATTCTTCAATTTCCCTTTCATAACTTGTTTCAAATTCTTCCTGAATAGGGTACTGATGCTTTCTCTCAGTCCGGATTGTATTCAAATCATCAAGATATTGCCCCTCGATATTCTGTAAGTGGATTCATTCTACATGTGTTCTTCTGCAATTTGGAACTCTACATTTAAGAAATATTCTTATGGCCATCTATAGTCATCTCACAGTTAATTGGTTAAATAGTTGTCATTTGGCACGGAAAAGGAAAAAATCATATTTATTTCCTCTTTTTATCCTTAGGGGATATTGCTTGGTCTATCTAATACTGCTGGAGTATTGGCTGGTGTCTTTGGAACAGCAGCAACAGGTTACATTCTGCAGCATGGTAAGTATTTCTTTTTCATATTTCCTTGGTGACTGAATGTCCGAGATTAGTATCTTGAAAGATTGCGCTATTAGGTGAAAGATCGTGATGATTTTATTACTCTTGATACTGAAGATTGAGCATATGTTTATGGTGCACAATCTGTGAAGAGTTTCAGTGAGCCTTTTGTTATTGGTATAATTTTTTATGTTTTCATTTTGATGGTGAGCATGGAATCAAATCAATAAAGTAAAGAAAAACAAAATAAAATCATGCCTGTGGTTTTAAGCACATCTTGGCCTTGACATTTAGCACATTACGCAATGTTGAAGCTTTGTAAACAATAGCATGAGTTAAACTGAGGTTCATCCCTATGAGAAAATTCATTTCCTTGTTCTTTAAATTATACGGAGATCAGTGGTCATGTAATTAAAGTTCTAAACTACTGTTGATTTTACAGAATATTTATCCTCTTGTTAGTTTTGTAGCATAATTTGTTGTGCTTAATACTTCAATGAAATCTGATATGTGACAAGAGTATAACACTGTTAGTTATCATTTGAATATTTTCAGGTTCCTGGGATGATGTTTTCAAGGTTTCAGTTGGGTTGTATTTGGTTGGAACTGTGGTGTTTAATCTTTTTTCAACTGGTGAAAAGATCTTGGAATAACACACTCTTATTAATCACTGGTACTTGTCTTGCCACATGTATACATAGTTCTCCAGTCCTTTCCCACAGAAGAAGCACTCCGAGAAGAATAGGAAGTTTAATTAAGAAGCAACTCATTTATCTTTGGCTTTTGTGCCTCACAGAAGGGTAAATTTATAAACAGAGGAGCATTGAACATAGATCAGAGATATGAGAATGTGTCCTTGAAAGATGAATTGGCATAATTTAGACCCTGATGTTTTATCCAGGGAAAAGGTTTAGATTCTACTCTCATAGTTTTTCCCATGTTTGGTGGGAAGATCATTGTAGTTGCTTAATTTAAAGTCATACTTGTAAATATAATTTCCACACCGACACATCAATTTTGTATCAATTCATCAAGAAAAGTGATTATGTGATATCATTCCTCAAGCTCCTGTTGCATTCCAATTTCTTATCTCAGTTTTGCTTGCATCTTTTGGTCAAAAAAGTTGGTAATGTAATGTCAGTGTTGCAGATTACATGCCATTATGAACCCGTGAATGCTTCGCTTTCTTTTTTTATGGGCATCAACTCGTCTTTTTTATCTTTTCTTATGTGGGTTTAAGGTTTTGAGAAGTTTCACTTTCTCTCAATTTTTGGGGGTGCGACTTAAATACATGTTTGATAAAAAAAATTTAATCTGAATTGATTTTGAGATGAAATTTGTCGTTGGGTCCTACGTCTTACACGAGTTTATATATGATTATCTAAAACATTTATTAAAAAAAGATATCACTACTATATTTGCACAATAAACTATTACATCATACTCGATGATTGATAAATTTGGTTTGGGTATCTAACATGCACATTAAAATGATTTTAACGGACAATTTCCCAAGCTCATGTTCGAAAGAAGCAGAACAATGTTTCTAGTGATTAACCAAATTTACAAGCAAATATTTCAATAGTAAAATAAAAAGTTACATTCATGCAACTTCCGACGACGACGATAATAATAATAATAATAATAATAATAATAACCTTCAAACAAATTCATATATATTTCCAATAATTATATATTTTGTGTATTCATTTTACTGATCAACAACATAAGAATATGTAAACCCATTTTCCAACGACTGCAAAGGTAAACCAACCAACCAACCAGACCAAACAACAAACATTTTCACTTTTCACCGTACAAAATAAAAAACACAAATAAATTGACAGGTGTGACAACGAAATGATCATATTGCCCTTTACACTGTGCATGACCAAAATACCCCTTTTCTATGCTGACGTGGCAGTATGTGGTTGAAGTTGACGTGGCTGCAAGAACACACGAAGTCCATTCTTCATGAAGAGAGTTAGTGACATCTTCTGCTGCACCCGGTGACCGGGAACCGGCGACAGGCGGTAACGCAGAAGCACAGCTGAAGCCACAGATTTCATCTGCAGGTAAGCCAAGTCCTTGCCCAAGCAGGTTCTCGGTCCAGCGTTAAACGCAACGAACTTGTAACCGTCTTTTGGCGGTTCGAACCGGTCTCCCTTAGCCGATAAAAACCGCTCCGGTTTAAACTCCATGCAGTCCTCTCCCCACACACTCTTCATTCTCCCCATCGCGTAAATCGAATACGTCACCGTCGAACCAGCCGGAACTGCCGTGCCATCCGGCAACACGTCGTCCGCCACCGCGTGCTTGAAATCCTCCGGCACCGACGGATACAAACGCAGCGTTTCGGCCAGCGCCGCTTTCAAGTAAACCAGCCTCTCCGCTTCCTCGAAATCCACCGCCTCCTCCGTCCACCTCCGCCGGTCGCCGCCTCGCGTGGAAGTGAGCACCGCCGCAAGTTCAGCGAGGATCTTGTCCTCCACGGCGGGGTGGTTCATGACGAGCCAGAAGAACCAGCTTAGCGCCACTGATGACGTGTCCCTGCCAGCTAGGACGAAGTTGAGCGCGATCTGACGCAGCGTGGCTGCGCTCAGCGGCTTTCCCGCGGCGTCGCGCTTCTTCATGAACCTCGACAGCAAGTCATCGGACGGCGATTTCTCGCGAGCCGAAACGGCGTCGTTCATGTAAGTTTCAACGATCTTCAAACTCTGCTCCAGTTTCTTCTCTTTACCGATGCCAAGAAGCTTCTCGAATCTCCATATTATTCCCGGGTACAAAAGCCTAATATAAAAAAAAATTAAAAAATATAGAAAATAAAATATGTAAAAAACGACTTTCACATTATTTAAAAATTATCATAAATAATAATTTAATTGATAATTTATAGTTATTGTGATGCCGCACGAAAATTCTGAAAGTTTTTAAATTAATAATTAGAAGAAACAATTATTACGTGAGCATACAAAAAAAGTAAGGGTGTATATGTATACCTTTGCAAGGTGATTTCTGTGGCAGTGTCAAAGGCAACAGTGAAGGGGTTTTCACGGAGATCCGGTGAGAGAGTTTCAGGGTCTTTTCCAAAGGTGAGTCCACAAATGTTATCAAAGGTTAAACGTAGAAGAAGGTCTTGCAAATCCACTGATACGTTTTCCTTAGCAGCTTTGTCCAGAATACACCATAGCCTGTTTTTTATGGTCCGGTTCACCCACCGAGCCATGGCTTGTCTTAGGGTTCGGGTGGTGAACTCGAGCGCGGCGGTTTTCCGCTGCATGAGCCACGTTTCACCGTCGCTGTTGAAGATTCCCTGCCCTAGGAGGTCGTGGAACGCCGCCTGCCAGTGCGGCCCTTTAGGGTAGTTGTCGAACCGGGTTCGGAGAATATGTTCGATGTTTCTAGGACAGCTTGTGACGGTAAAGAATCCCTGCTTGCGAGCGAAGAAAGGGAGAGTGAGAGTGCATGTTTGATAAGTGGTGGAACCTCCTGTTTGGCGTAGGTTTGAAGCGATCCAGTCGTGAACCCTATTCCGGTTCGCCACTAATTCTGGAACGCTGCCAATCATGGGCCACACTTTTGGACCCGTTAGGGTTCGAGCCAAGAAATAAAACCAGAGAAAGTATGTGGATAAAAGAATAGCAGCTAGGGTTAAGAGGATAGGGAGTGTATCCATTTGCACCATGGTACGTTGTTTTGGTATAATTTGTGAGAAATGGGGTTTGAAGTTTGAAGTGAATGAAGGGGGTTTTTATATATGTTTATACGATGATATAATGGGAAAGGTTTAGGAGAGGTGGTTCGGAATATTATGCAGTAAGAGTCGGTGTTAGGTTGATGTAGAAACTGTGTTTGCGTGGTGACGCACAAGCAAATGAAAAACATCCACGCATATGCGTAGCTTCTCCTGCGAGCGAAGGGTTTTGGAGTGGATTATAAAAAGTTTATTGGTTTGGCTATTCTAATCTATTAAGTATTAGTTATATCCACTCTTATGCGTAATTGTTTATGGTTTTCACTCTTTTTGGAGAAAATTATCTCTTTAATGGCTAGATAGGAACATCTGAGATTAATGGGTCATACCTTTTTACTTCAAGCCATTTTTTAATCCGATGGTGACATTAATTACATAATGAAGAGTTTTAGTGATGTTTGCTACATGGACAACTATAATTACATGGATAATCCATACTTTGTTTCTCATCATTTACTTATTTAGCAATTTAGTATGAATTATTAATTAATATATAGATCATTATTTTCTTTTTAAATTAATGGTCTACACTAAACCGCATAAAAAAATAAAGATTGAGAGTAAAAAAAGAATGAAAGAATAATTTTCTTTAATTATATATATGTTGCTATTTATAAAGTTAAAATAAAGAAATGACTAAAAATATTTATTGAAACAAATACAGAAATGCGATCGATACAACTAAAATCATTATATATAAAGGATTTCTTGAAACTCGGTATTTGTAATTATTGGTAATGCTTTTTGAACTATTCAAACATATTATGCTTACTGAAATTAAGTACACCAATACAAAATGCAGATAGAAAAATAGAAAAACGTGGTGAGATTGCACATTATCAAAGATAAACACCTTTTGTTTAGCAATAACAATGTGTATGCAATGCTTATCTTATTTTGTAAACTACAAATTTGTGATTTTGATTTTTTATGTGATTTAGTTATATCTCATGAATCAAATAATATATTTGTGCCTTATAAATTACATAAATGGTTCATTAACTAATCAAACACTACAACATACTTGTCATGGGTCATTATTTTTGTAATTTTTAGTATTCTTGTAATTGTTTTTATGCATTCTATTGAAAACTTCAAGTTATTTATAATATAGTATATACCACTACTCGGTGATTATATTTTCAAAAGTGTCTCATGCGTTCCACGGGTAGAATACTAGTTGTTTTACAAATCCAAACTAATATTTATAGTAATTTTCCAGTTATATCCTTATATAACATATATATTAAAATGCTAATTTTACAAAACAACCTCGTTAAACGAAGATATTCTGGAATGCAATTGTAATAATTATTATAATGTTTTCTCAATAATTGTGCAATACGTTAAAACAAATATATTTTATTTTGACATTGATTAATTCCTAAGTTACTAAACATAGTAAATGATTATAAACTAATCAATTTATTCGTTTATTTATTTGTGAAAATAAATGCGTGTACAATATGAAATAAATAAATGTAAACAAAATTGTATAACTCAAATAAACAAATGATAATTCAATTCCTAAGTGAGTATGTAGCATTTACTTAATTAAACTTTGAAAAGAAAATTAATTTAAAGTTTGAATATATATTAATTAGTTCCTATTTATTGTTGACAGTGTGATACTACTGTAACTTGATTATTTCAAAGCAGGAAAAACAAATACTACATTTATTTTCCTCACAAATGCATGAATTTTTCTTTCACATCTTTTCTCCAATTGTCTAGAAAACTCCCCGTATTTTGTTATAAAAGTGATACAAACCTTTCAAATACTTCCATATAAGTTAAATAAGTCTGAGGTAAAGCAAAGTAAGTACATAGTTTTACCTAATTTTTCTCTCGTATGTATGACAATTATTGAATGAATATGCCAAAGTCCTATCTTTTATTGGTATTCTTGTAACCCCAATACAGTGTAGAGTGCAAGAGAAAGAGTAGTTAGAGACGGTTTAACCAAAGAGAGAAAATGGGTTTGCTACAAAATTTGGAAATAAAATCTATGGATTTGAACAAAAACCAGAAGAGTTTACTGGTTTAATACTTGAGTGTAGAGTGGAAAACTTTGGAAACACTTAAGAAGCCTCTCCTTTAATGGGAAACTGCATGCACCAACCCATGATTCTAAGTTTTTCTTCTTCTTCTTTCCCCCTCGTTTTTAAGTCAAATGGTTTCTCTAATTCAAATTAATGCAATCGAACAAGTTTGACAAAAGTATGGTCGTACACAACTATTCCTAATAGACATTTAATTCATGTATTGAATATTTGACAGTGTGGTTAAAATTTGGTATGGCAGCAACTTATAACTCACCATCATGTAGTTGGTTAAATTTAGGTTTTGAACTTTTTATTTAGAATTTCAGATTTGAATCTTGTAGAATACAATTAAAAATGTGTCATTAGTTTTAACAAAAAATTGTTGTTAATAATTAAATGAGTATTTCAATGATAATAACATCAATTGCAACTTCAAGACATATTTGTATACACCAAAAGTCGTTATAGCCAAGTAGTTTGTCACAGTAAGTTGGAAGAATCTTTTGGAGTTGTATCTGAGAGTATTGTTTATCTTGAAATTTAAAACTCTCTTAAAATTAAGGCGTCCAACGAGAAGATTAAAAGACCAATATATTTATTTAAATTAATTTTATTTTTATTCTCAAGCAAAGTGAGACTATTGGATATACCCGATTAAGGTATACCGGAACAAACCTAGTCGAGGTATAAAAAAAAATAAAGTTCATCTCCCAATGAGGGAAAGAAGGTTCATCTATAGAATTTTGTTTTGTCTTTATAGATGACTAGTCTTTCTATCCTTGCAATGCACGAGTTTTATTTTAATACATTTTTCTTAGTTTTAAATTAATCTAAATTTTAAACATTATTAAAAAATAAAGTAACTAATAATAAAAGTAATTATCAATGATTGTTATACAATTATATGTATTGTACTTAATAAATTCAGAATATATTGTAAAAGAAATAACTCTTTAAAAATATATGATAAATTTTGCATATCATCATTTGTAATGAAATTAAAGTTCATTATTCATAATGTGTAATTCGAATAAGAGAATAAGAGAATCATCATCATTAGTAAGATCTGCATTTATGATCATTGTAGTTAATTTCAGATAATAGATATATCATTGAGTAATGAAATAAGTTTGAAAAAGACTAATAAATAAGAAGTGACATACTAATAGTTTCATCTTTGTTAAAGACTTTCGAAATTTTCTTTGTAGACAACATTTTTAGTTGTGTTGCTCATGTTTCCATCAAGTAAGTATTTTGAGTGATTTCTTTGTTTTTACTCTAGAAATGACAACATATAGTTGTTCATGTGCAAATATTGTACGTGGAAGATAAAGTCTAACTCTAGAAAGAGACTGACCTTGACTTTTGTTAATTGTCAATGCAAAGCATAGTGATATTGAAAATTGTCTTCTTTGAAATTTAAACGACAAACATGAATCAGAAGTAACTAAATTCATTCTTCAAATAAATATTTTGTCACCAATGTTTTTTACTATAAACAATGTTTTGTCAAAATTATTTTTTAAATTAATGTTTAAGTTTTTTCTAAAAGGTGAAAAATATGTGATAATTGTTCAAAAACATGAAAAAATCTTTAATTTTTTATGAATTAAAATTTTAAAAGTCGGCCAACAACTTTGAAAAAGTAATAGAACAATTTACCATATTACCTTTTGCGCAAACATTAAGTCCATTAAAATAGCATCATTAAGGTCAATAACCAAATCTAACATATTGTATGTAGTCTTTAGAGTTTAAAACTTCTTTTACAATTTTTCTTACAATAAGACATCTTGAAAGAGAAAAATATATTTAAATTATTATTGATCTTGATTCAAAATAATACAAGACTATTAAATATATATGAAACCATGGGTTGAAATATAAAGAGAGGAGGGTCATCTCAAAGATAAACTAATCCCAATAAGATTAGAGACGATCATTTCTCCAACTGTGATAACTTTATGTTAATAACATTCACTATTAATTTAGACTATTTTTACTATAAATATTAAATTTTATTTTATTCCGTTTGAGTTCACTGTATTTTATTGTTTTTAAAATCTAATTGTAACACTTTAATGGCAAAAGTTTTATAAGATTCTATTTTAATAATATTTCTTTAACATTTTTAAAATATAAAATAAGATAAAAATTGTTTTATACAGTGTATATATTATTTGTAAAGGGATTAGAATAGTCTTATATTTATAAATTTTCTTACTGATAAAGAAATTATAAATGACTAATTTTATACACCTCTGATCAAGTTTTTTAATCTGCAACGCGAAGAATATTTGATCTAGATTTCATATAATATATAAAATATACAAGTTATTTTTTAATCTTGAAACATGTCATGAGAGAGAGAGTTTGATTTCCTTCTGATCACTTCTCTTTATTGGTTAATAATAATAAACGGGATTTTTGTTTCTTGATAACCTTTTTTAATTATTGCAATTAAACCATTCTACTATTTTCACTTAATCGTCTTTTTTTTTTCAACTCAAAATCATTTAAACCATTATAAATTCTCACATACTTAAAGTTCCAAAATTTTCTTAAAATTAAAGAAAAATGTGAAATGAATTATATTCATTAAGATCTTAGCCTTATTTCCTGTAAAATCCTTCCCATTTCACTAAATTTCTGCTGAATTTCTAGTTCCTTCGCCATTGATTTAGTTCATTATAGGAAATAAAATCCGAAATGATGGGTGGAACGAGAAATTTATTAGGGTGGAAAAGAAGAAATTGTCATCGGTTAGAAAGGAGGAAACTTTTTTCTGCACCCCATACTTTTGTTTTTGTTCCACATAAATATATTTGATGGGCAAAAATACCATTTTGAAATCCTTAAAATGTTATCCAAAACATACAAACAAGTAGACATGTCAAACTAAGCCAACCTGGCTCATATGGGTTGGTTCACCACTAGCCAGGTTGAAAATGGATAAATTTAATTCGATTCATTTTATGATGATCCAGAAATTTTGTAATCTAGTTCAACCCATCACGGGTTGGTGGATTAAGTAGATTGACTCACCAACCCACATAAATTTTATTTTTTTTAGTATTCAAATATTTAAATAAATTTTTAAATAACCCATGAGATGACAATCATAGTAAAATCAAGAACCAATGTCTTGAATCTTGATCATGCTTACCATCAATATATGATGAATTGTTTTCAAGAAAGTATCTATATAGTCTAAGAAAGCATGACTAATATTACACATTTTATATCATGCTATTCAACAAAATATAAATAAAAAATTATACATTTTTGTCATACTAATTTAGAAAAAAATTGTTTATAAGACTATTACTTGAGTAATTTACTATAAAGATTATAGTTAAAGATTAAAGTATCAACATATATATATATATATATATATATATATATATATATATATATATATAAAACTTGACAACCAAATTAATTAAACATTCATACTATTCAAATATTATTAAGCAACATTCTAGCATTTAAAAATATGAAATTGTGAATACATATAATAGGAGTAGTAAATAATCATTAATATATATATATATATATATATATATGTAAAAATATGTTAGTGGGTTAAGTGGGCCAACCCACCTTCAACCAGGCTCGAACCCATTTAACCTGTGGGTTAAGTGAGCCGGGTTAAGTTTAACCCACTTTAAAAAAATTAAATTTTTCTCAACCCAATCCGGCTCGAACCAGTGATGAGCCAGGTTGACTCACAGGTTGAAACCCATTTTGACATTTCTAACAAGATTTTGGAAAAAGTAAATGAGTTACGTTTAAAAAAAAGGACAAAGGTTAAACTTTAAAAATAAAAATTTGGGAGGTGCAAGAAGAAAAATATTTAGTGAGAAAAAGAAAGGCTCATGTTAATAAAGGCCCATTTTGAAGTAACCCAAAAAGGGGTGAGAAAAGGCACTGGATATAGTGCATCCACACGTCAAATTCAGAGCCTCAGCAGGTGAGGATGAAGCTTCAACTTGGCATGCATAATTTTCCTCTCATTGTGAAGAAAATCATGTGCCACACAAATTAGCCACTATCAAGATAAGACACTTGTGGAGAACTCATGCCACAGTGTCCCATATCATCATTTGCAACTCAATCCAACGGCTGACATTCACTTGTGAGGTGCAGCCACAAGACATGATATATATTATCATCACATACATATTTTATCTAAAGTTTCACCAAAACTTGTTCACCCCATTTGTCTTGTGAATTCTCATCATCACCAACACAAGTGGTAGATTGATTGGGTTGGAAGAACATGGCTTCTATCATCATGTCATTTGCTCCAGCCACCGGAAGAGTTTTTGCAGCCACTGCTGCAAAGGGTGCTGGTGGAAGCAAAGAGGAGAAAGGTTTCCTTGATTGGATCCTTGGAGGGTTGCAGAAGGAAGACCAGCTGCTAGAGACTGATCCTATTCTGAAGAAGGTGGAGGAGAAGAATGGAGGCACCACCTCCACTGGCCGCAACAAGAACTCTGTGGCAGTGCCACAAAAGAAGAAAGGAGGATTTGGAGGCCTCTTTGCCAAGAACTGAACCAGTCATTTACCTTACATTTTAATTTACTTGTCTTCTCAAACTCAATCATCCTTGTCTTCTCCACCTAGATTCCAATCTCTTGGTCTTATGGAATATTTTATGTTTGGCTCTTCTGGCTCATTGTATTACACAATTATATCGATTCATTTTGGATCAGTTACCAACCAGGTACAATCTGTTAACAATTTGGATATATTTTGAGTTTTTTGCTTATTTACTTCTCTTACTACTTTAGGCCTTTTATCTGTGTTAAATGGTAATGTCCTACAAATTCCAATGTCTTAAATAGAAGAACTCCTTTCATTGTGAGGATAACAAGGAAACAAGATCAAGTGTGAGTGTGAGACAACATATATAAACTAGCTCACCCCTTTTCTTTGTGTTTCTTACAACAGAAAAGGCAGAGTTTACATGTTTTTGCATCCAAGATGAACATTCAATGAAATCAAATACAAAGTATTACCATTTCGTTGTAAATGGCCCTTGTTAAAATTGCATGATAAGCTTAAACATCATGTTGTTGTTGTTTGTCTGTGTTGTAGGAGATATGTTCAAGGAAATAAACGATTATATTCTGTTTAGTTTGTTAATGATTTCAAAATGTTAACTTGCCGTTCAGTAAGTTTTTGTCAAATTCCAATGATTAGATGGAATTGACTCAAGTTGGGAGTTTCAACCTTTAAATTGCTGTTATCCCATGGACTTGGAACAAATTGAACTTTCTGTTTGAGGTTAGGCTCTAACGTTGGAGTCAGATAACCTTTACTGTAGCACTATAATTTCTTGCAAAATTGACAGCACAAAACCATTCAGATTTCAAGATTGTCAAGAACCATTAATGATAGTTGTAAGACCATTACTTATTTTGAAAATGGCATGAAGCTAATAAGTTACTGTCATATACAATGTATGAAAAGTAAGGATAAATGTTTCTGAAAGATCCAGAGAAGAAAGGAAATTTGAACGACCTGCTAAATGGTTTTAAACAAATATTGTCAATTAATCATGCTCACGGCTAAACATAAGATTTTCATCGGTCATTGTAACATTGTTAATAATATATCAGTCAATTATGGAAGATAAATGCTAAAAGGAAAGAACCAATGCAAGTGTATTAAAAGTCACACATACTGTTTCAGTTGAAATGAAATGCATGTTGTTAGAAGCACATTAAAAGAAAATACAACCGATCATGTTTGCATAGAGACATACTACACATATATATATCAAACAAAAACCTTCCGGGGATATCGTTATTATAATGTAAACCTGAACATATTCAAGAGAACAGACACTGAAATATGGCATCAAGAACTCCTTAATCTTTAATTTTACAGTCTATGATTCAAAGTTTTTCAAATGAGTATGTGAGAAATCTTCTGCTGGTGTTGCGGTTACTGAATTTGATCTAGAGAAGGAGGTGTGGATGAACTCAATGCAGTCCTCAACAGCTTCTGTCCTATAATAATCAACAGATACTCCAATTGGTTTTGATCTTCCCATGGAAGAGGAACCTCGGTTAGAAGATTTTCTCACAGACCTCAAGCATATAGCTTTTGTCACTTTATCTGCAACAACCTTCAGAAACTCAATGGGGGAGAATTCATGCCGCCAAGGAATCCTGAACTTGCAGCTCCTCCCATGCTTGTTAGTACATGATCTCCTGGTGTTCTTTCTCCAGGACAAGCTTGTGTTCTCAAAGAAGCAGCCCGTGTGATTCATTGAGTGTTTCTCTTTTCTTTCTTTGCATAACCATAGTGTTATATACAAAAGAGGGAGAGAAGCAAGAGAGAGTGTATGAGACAAGTGATGTGGTAACAGACAAAAGGAATTGTAGGTAAGACCCAACAACACAGTTGTTGGAAAGGTTGGAAATTTGAAATAAGGAAGGTCTTGTGTGCTTAAGTGAGAAAACTGACCGTAGTTACCAGGTATATATGGTAAAGGTTTTGTAATAATCTTGTGATTACCTACAAATACTTTTACAAGTATTTGACCTTTTGAACGTAAGGTAATGATTTGAGTATTTATACCTTTACCACTTTTGATGATGAAGTATATCATAAAGGCACAAGTTTCTGGTTTGGGTAGGTACACAATTCATTACTTTATCATAACTAGACCTCTTTTCAAAGATCTCTGGTGTCATATGTGACTAGTTAATTTGATACACAGTTAAAAATTCCACGTCGACTGCACATAAAGTAGATGCAAACTTTACTTTATAAATCAGTTTTGTAGAATTCGGTTAGATTTAAAGTCTACTTAACAAGCACATCAGATTATCAAGAGAATAATGTAATTATGAACTATATTAGTCTTTATACTGCATTACTGAGAGAATTATGTGAATAAGTGTTGAATCCAACGAATCATACTTGTGTAGTAGTGTTTACAATTTCTTTGGCTACTGAACAAAACATTTTTCATGGTCGAGACAAGTAAATAAGGTGTGTTTCAGATAAGAGTAAGTTTGACATAAAAAGCTGTGTTAAAGGTGTGTGTGTGGCAACAAGGTGGGTTAAGGAGGTGAGAAAAGAGGAATACGTGATGATGGGTGAAAGAGTAAAAACAAAACTAAGCAGATACACTTGCTCTCTGTATTTTCTGTTTCTGATGCACTGCACCATTGACTATGCAGTCAAACATTGTAGAGAACACTTTCATGATGCTTTACTTGGGAAAAAACATAGCTATGTGGGTCCCAGATTAAACCTTGGTGTTCGTAAGGTAGGTATCCATGCAAGGAATATTTTTTGTTTAAAAGACTCAACTTTTTCTTTTCTTTTGGCATGTTACAAGAGCATTCAAAATCTTCACCAAAAACTCATCTCTGCTAAAAATTGTAAATGGTCATTTGTAATATGGTTAATCATATTTTTTTCAAGGACAAAACATCTCAAAAATGGCAAGGATGATGAAACCAAACCCAGGAAAAAGCAAACCATTTCAACCTATAGTTTGTATATGCATTTATTCGTATTGAAGTCATGCAAAGAATAATTAACTTTTAATCAACTAAACAAAACCTAAACTATGGGAGGCATAAACAACTTCTAAGAAAATCAAATCAAGGATAATTGAGTTTACCAGTAAGAATTTATCAACACATTTATTAGTCTTTCAAAATATATGAGAAAGTTTAAAATTCATAACTTTTGCAGGTATTAAAAGTCTTCTCCTGACAAGGTTTCAGCCTCTACGGAAAAGCTAGAATTCTGAAAAGCATAGCAAACTAAAAGAGAAATCACATTCAAGACAGTGTCATCTGGTGATTTCATTGGAACGACCATGGATCCAACTACAAATGCTTTGAGAGAACGATCAAAGAGGGAAAAGATTATCAGTGATTTCGTAATAATTTTGATAAAGGCCACAAATAGGGGATATAGAAGGAGGAATCTAAGCAAGCCAAAGATTATCTGAAGCAGAGTTGTGGGGGAACCATGTTTTAGTGAAAAAGTAAGCTTCTTTAAAAGAAAAACTTTTCAAATGATAGATTTCCACCAAGCTTAAAGAGTAGAGTTGTACAAGAGCATATTTTGGATCATTGAGGAAACCAACTAGACCTAACCCATGATAGAGAGGGTGAAACTTTTCTAATTCACTAAAATATATTTAATTTTAATTATTTTTTATTCATGTTTATGTTCAAAATTATCATGTTTGTTAATTTGGTCTCGATTTAAAAAAATGAGGTAATATGATTTTTTTTGTAAAATTTTTTAAAATAGATAAAAGATTTTTTCATTAAAATTGAAATTGTTAATAATGATGATTTATTTTATTAATGTAATTAACATAATTATAGTGTCAATTTTAATTAAAAAAAATCATTGATTTATTTTGAGAAATTTAACAAAAAAATATCAAATTACATCAATTTTTTAAAAGTTAGAATCAAATTAAAACTTAAAAAAATTAGAGAATTAATTTAATAATTTTAGATAAAAACAGATATTAAAAGAATAATTAAATCTTAATTTTATTAACTAGATATTGGAGATGTTTTTTCCTTAACTTTCCTTTTAAATTATGAGGAGGACAATTGAAGCTAGCCCATGATAGAGAGGGTGGAACCTGTAAGTAATTGAAATACATTTTCATAAAAGAGTTGTGACTTTATTCTTTAATAACACAATTACAATATTAAAATTCTGAAAATAAAACACATAAACTTTAACTCTTTATTAGATCATATAACTCTTAACTGCTTTTTAAAAATTGAAATAATAATTTGACAATTAAGACAACAATAAAAAAATTAACCCATGGTGTTCTAAAACAAACTCCTAACACTTCTCCTTGCTTTAGAGGCTATATCTACCAAGCTTTTTTTAATAAGCTTAAACTTGTGGAAGAGGACTTTTTTAAATATGCCACTCCAATAGACAATAATTATTTCTCCATCCTTCTGCACTTCTCTCGAAAAAAAAAATTGATATTGAAATGTTTTGTCTTCCCATGAAACATAGGATTGTCAAAGATGGCAATTGCATCTTGATCTCCCAAGGATACTTCAATGTCTCTTATTTGTTTCATATAAAAATCAACCAAAATTTTTCACAACCCCAAAGCTTGGTTTACTATTGTTGTTAAGTCACAATTTATGATCGTCCGAGTATCCATTTTGACTTTCATGAAAATTGATTCCATAGTTGATGGTTCCTTTTGTGTTTCTTTTATATGCATTTCACTAGTACAATGCATAAAATAAAAAATACTTACAACATTCATTAATGTCAAGCTGGGTGGTTGTCAAATACAAACTCCTTAAATACCGTTTATTGAACTATACAAAGTTCTTAGGCCTGTTTTAAGTCATAAAAAGTTTTATGTAATCTGCAGATTTTGTCTTCTTTACCTTCCACCACAAAAACTTTAGAATGTTTAACATAAATTTCTTCTTAAGTATCTATTAAGGAATGCTGATTTGACATCCATTTGATAAATTTTTCATTATAAGAAGTAATCTTATTGTATCAGGTTTGACAAAATGTGTTAGAGTAATTAACACCAAAAATATGTGCAACGTGTTCTCACATTTTGTTGTTTTTAATCATAAACAATTTCTCCTTCATTGCATTCTTTCATTTGGCGACTTTGAAAGTTTATTCATGATCAGTTGCTTAACATATTGCAATATTGCATCTCTCGTATATTTCTAAAATCACCCAAGTGTCTCTAATTGGTGAATCATCTTCTCTTTTATCTAGCCATGAACTTTCTTTTGACAGTGAGATCTTTAAGTCTTTCCAATCTCATTCTTCATTTTCCATGAGTTGCACATCTCTACAAAGTGTTACAGTTTCAGCCTTAAAAATTTAATAGGCTTTCGAAATTGTATATTTTATCCAATAAAGATTCCACAACAACCTTTTTGTCTAACTTATCTCTTTAACTTGCAAAATATAGGTAAACAAAGACAACTATAAACACTTTTAGACAGTGCCTTTATTTGATTATCTCCATCATACTCCTATTTCAAATATTCCCAAATGTTTTTTCCAGACTTTAAACTCATGATTTAAGTGAAAATTGTTAGTGATATTGCAACATAAAAGGGTGGCATTTGCCTTCGCTTTTCTTGTTTTTATGTGCGTGTGATTTTTTATTTGAGACATTGTTGAATTTTCGGGTAATGTAGAAACTTCATATTGCTTCCCATAGCTTTAAAGCCTCCAGCTAAGCTTCTATTTGAACTTTCCAAATATGATAATTTTCACCATTGAAGACTAATGGTGCTATTGGTAAGACATTGTTGAAGACTAATGTTTATTTTGGTCCAACATGATCAACATATCAATATTCAGTGCCTCCAAATGTTTTTTTTTTCTTTTCCAACTTGTTTACCATACCATTCTTAAGTGTCACATTATCTCCAAATACTTTTATTGTCCAACATGTTCACATCTTCAGAAGTAATATATGAGTAGTCTTGAATATATCTACCATCTATAAAAAGCTTTGTTGAGGAGGGATAATACAAGAGGCTGTATAGGTGAATTTATCAACTAAAACATTTGTTATAATTTCAAAATGATAGTTTTCAGAACAATTGGACAAAAATTTTCTCAATTCTGTCAACATGAGACATTTTTGAAATAAGGAGTAACAAGTTTCAATGCATTTTAGGGAGTAGTCATCCCTGTTGAAAGACTGGGAGAGTGGCAATAAACACTCGAGGACCAATAATCCCCTAATATTACTGATGGAAATGTTCACTCCAATTACCAGAATAATGTCAACTAGATTTTATCTTAGGATCCTGAACTGGTACCGGATATTATTATCCCACAGGAGAAATTTCGTAAAAGTTATAACTTTCAAAAAATTTGCAAAATGTTGGATTAAAATGGTGAGTGTACTTGCGGTATGATTGTCTCACCATCAGAGAAAACTTTATTTTTCATAAAAAGAAATGCTAGCAACATTATACTTTTCTTTTGTTTCCCCCAACCCAAGTCTTCTGCATAATATTCAATCTTGCTCAAAACATAGCCTGATTATAACTAGCATGTTTGTCTCAACAGAGACTTGAAAAAACATGACATTCTTTACCTTTTAGTGAAATCCATATGAAACTCACTACAAAATAAGAGACTAAAACTAATTGAACAATAGAGCTACAGTAATAGGACCCGCATGGATTTTCTTGATAAAAAAATTGTTGAATAGTGTTGCTAGCATTTCTCTTCTTATATGTGAAGGTGGATTTTATGCTGAATTATAAGATCTTGAATATTAAGAACAGTATACTACTAATTCAGATCATGCAGCAGTATTCTTCCATTTTAAATACTTTCCAACCATGACCAAATGGCATGGCAACGAGCTGTATCTGCTGCTTCTCAGTATTAGCTGGTCCAAATTGCGTATACAACGCGCAATTCCTGCAGAAGCATCAAAAAGAGAAAAGAGAAAAATGCACGCTCCCTGCGCAGGCATCACCCTGATCAGGTTCAAAGGGACTGTCTCAGCCTGATCTGCTAGCTTCCTATCTTGATGATAGCGAGAGCTTATACAGATTCAGGCACCCCTGGTGCATCTCGGGTGTTAATAAAATAGCCCAAAAGATAAAGATGGTATTCAACAAGATACTAGAGAAATTCATTGCTGAGAATTGGATAACAAAACAAAAGTTGACTAAAGATGAAGTTCATAAACGCTGTCTACAAACAGAACTTATTCGCCTACTCCTACTGCTTGAAAATGCATTCCCACCCTGAGATGCCAGCTGGGAAGCTAGCTCCATGTTCTTCCAAATGATTCACTCCATTTATGCAGTCCTGCAAAATAATATGCATAAGATATTCCATCTTCCGCTGACAAACACCTAGACAAGGCAAATGGTTGGCAAACCATTTCCTTAACAATAAAGTGTGCATAATTGCATGAGGGGGAAAATGTATAATTGCCCGAGAAGGATGGTGCTTCATGTTGTAGTCACTAAAGGAGACCAATACTTGGGGCAATAATGTGGCTTTTATGAGGTTTTTAATTAGATTAAGTTTCCAACAAGCATATTTAATGAATTGATTCACAGCAAGCCATTATAATCCATGTCAAATGGAATGAGAAAAAGGGCATCATATTAAAAAACTAAAATATTTTATCCAGTTTCACCTCTCCTTGGAGTTTACGTAATCTTCTGGCAAGTAAATCTCTCCACCAGCTTCACCATGTTGCTCCCCACTGATAGTTTTCTTGGCAGCTTGAAATTCAGCACTCATAGCATCCATCCCACGCAGCAAAGCTTCCTCGGCAGTTCCATATCCATATTTCTCAGCATACTTTCTCACATCTTCTGTTATCTTCATAGAGCAGAATTTAGGGCCACACATTGAACAGAAATGGGCCACTTTCGCACCATCTGATGGCAAGGTTTCATCATGGAAGGACATGGCTGTCATTGGATCCAACGACAAAGCAAACTGGTCCATCCATCGAAATTCAAATCTTGCCTTGCTTAATGCATCATCCCAGGCCTGAGCATGTGGGTGACCTTTGGCTAAATCAGCTGCATGAGCTGCTATCTTGTAAGCTATCACTCCAGCCTTAACATCATCCCGGTTTGGCAACCCAAGGTGTTCTTTTGGAGTCACATAACAGAGAAGCGCTGTACCAAGTGCCCCAATATTTGCAGCACCGATTGCAGAGGTAATGTGATCATAGCCAGGAGCAATATCAGTTGTTAAAGGACCAAGAGTGTAAAAAGGTGCTTCATTACACCATTCTAACTGTTTCTGCATGTTTTCAGGAATCTTGTGCATTGGGATATGTCCAGGTCCTTCATTCATCACCTGCAAAGTAACTCAAAGTAAACAATAAGCACCCATTGTCTCAAGAGATGAATCGATGGTAATATCAAATGATCATATGATGATAGCCTAATATCATACGAAATAGATAGAATCACCATATAATAAAACGAGACTAGAATTATGCCTAGAAACTCCTAACTGTTCATGCTAAAGAACTACTAAGAATGAAAAGTAACACATTAAATAGAAATGTATGCAGAAACTGTGATGTCAAAATAAAAATTGAAATTAGAGACTAAATCATTTCATCTTGCCATAAATTTATGAGTATCAAGCTATGAAAAATGTTATGTCTATCACCTGCACATCCTTTTCCCATGCCCTACGGGTCAGTTCTCCTTGAGTCAAGAGTTCAGCAAATTGAGCTGTGTCATTTGCATCGTAGATGGATCCAGGTCTTAGACCGTCACCAATGGATAGGGCCACATCATACTGATTGCAGATGTCAAGTATGTCATCCCAGTGCTCATAAGCAAAATTCTCTTTATGATAAGCTAAACACCACTTAGCATGAATAGATCCTCCCCTGGAGACAATTCCTGTCATGCGTTTTGCTGTTAATGGAATATATCTCAGAAGAACTCCAGCATGGATGGTGAAGTAATCTACACCCTGTTCAGCTTGTTCAATCAGGGTTTCCCTGAAAACCTCCCAGGTAAGATTTTCAGCAATTCCATTAACCTTTTCAAGTGCTTGATAAATAGGTACAGTTCCAACTGGTACAGAGGAGTTGCGTAAGATCCACTCTCGAGTTTCGTGGATGTGGCGACCAGTTGAGAGATCCATGACTGTATCAGCTCCCCACATAGTTGCCCACTGAACCTTGTAAACCTCCTCTTCTATGGAGCTTGCAACCGCAGAATTTCCAATGTTGGCATTTACTTTCACCAAAAAGTTTCTTCCAACAATCATGGGCTCTAACTCCAAGTGTTTTTTGTTGGAAGGAATGATAGCACGTCCACGAGCAACTTCTGACCTCACAAACTCTGGGTCAAGCTTCTCACGAGCAGCACAATAAAGCATCTCCTCAGTGATAATTCCCTGCTTGGCATAGTACATCTGAGTGAATCTTGGTGGACCTATTTTCTGCCTCCTATCAACCCACTCTTCACGCAATTTTGGGAGTCCTAATCATCAAATCCATGAAAACATATCAATTAAATAATGTAAGTTTCCAAAAGTTTAGTGCAAGTATAGATAAAAGAACAAAACTATATTCTTCAATGATTGCACTTACATTAATGGATACAGGGTAAATTAATGGATACATACAAATGCAACTGTTAATTTGGCAGAATTCATTTCTAACAACAGATTTCAATACAAGAATAAAATGTTTTAATTCAATTGCTGAAATTAAAAGCCTTGATGAATTGAGCACTTACACATATGGATAATGGTAGCAAGTTGGAGAAAATTGGGATTAGCATAAACTGACACTAGATTCAAAATATACAACAGAAAAAGAAATACCATCTGCAACAAGACTGCATAGAACAGACGGGATAACTTATCTTGTTACAGTTTTAATTTTGTGAAAGCAGATATGAAAATTTACAATTTAGAAATGCTTTCTGCCCAAAGATCATCACGAGGATCTGCAAATGATGCTAGACAGACGACAACAGCAATAACAGTAGTAATAATAAAATTCAAGAATGTATCCATGAAAGGAATTATAGCTGTTTCATTCACGCCGAAAAAAAGTCATTAGCACAACATTGATCAAAAGGAAAATGAATGTACTAGAGTACAGATGCATGACGTAAAATAAATGCACTAAAATGTTAGAATTACGTACCTATCCTCGGGTTGATATTTTGGGGACCACTAGTGTCATAGGTATCAAAGTGTCCTTCCTCCCCAGAGAGGTGAACTCTACGAAAGGGAACTTTGAGCACATGACCAGTTTCTTCATGAATGACTTCCCTGTGCACATGAATGGATCATAAATTAATTCTGGTAAGTTGTCCAAGGACCCCTCTTGAGTTCTGTCCATGTCCAGTTTGTTCAGAGAGGCATGGAAAGCTGTGCTATCTGTAATTAAATTCTCCTAGTTGTATCAACTAACAAAAAAAGAAGATAAAGATCACCTGTGTTCTTTAGTGCTCTTTGGAAAGCACTGTTCAAAGGAAGGAAGGGGAAGAAAATCAGGAGAAGCAGGGTCAATAGTGTGCTTCGTTTGTTTGGTTTTGTCTGCATTGGTAGCTGGAGGATCAAATGTTAATGTGGCTCTAGGTACCAAGGTCATAGAAGATGGAACAAGTTCCTTCTTCCAAGCACTTGAAACACGTCCAACAACATCAAATCCAGGTAAGAATGTAGAACTTGGGAATTTCGATTGAGAAGCATGGTTGCCATTCTTGCAAACAAGTGATGTCACATTAGCATGCACTGATGCCATCTTGACAAAGAACTACAGTATTCATGTTTTGAAAGACAAAATGTTAGTTAGTTTACAACAAACATGCTGCACAATGTCTAAATATGTGTATCTCACTACTCAGTTATCAATAGATTTGGATCAAAAGAAATATTTCATTTGCAATTTCAACAAATTAGTTGGTCAATTAACTTCATAATCATTCTCTTTAGGCTGATGTTCAAATTACAGAGCTGCTTAGAAAAGGAATCTGACCCTAAGAAATTTCACTTCAAAACAAGTGATATTGGCTTTTCATCATCTTTACGGAAAATGTTAAAAATAGAAAAAAGGGTTTAACTCCTCTAAAGCAATGGATGCACTTTAGAGACTGAAGTACCAAGTTATCCTCAGTGACAAAAGGACAAAATTTTATGTACAGTGAACTATGAAGCTGTTAAAAAGGTAGAGTGCTGATTAGTAATCATAAAAACAGTTATATATGTATTTAATCTTCTAAATGCGACAAATTTTAGTCCTCTATAAATAAACTGTTTCCCTTTGGTTTCTCATTTATCAAAACGTATCATGTGTTGCTTGTCCTTCACAAAATTCCTCCTTTCCATCCCCATTTATGGATAAAGGAACCTTATATCATACAACAAAATAAAATGCAATTTACTTTCAAGGGATTGAAAGCAAACATTACTTTATTTGTAGGGGCAAAAGCCAAACATTATTTTATTATAAGTAAAGACTAAAAAATGTTTAATTTTATAATAAAAATATAAACTTGTTAAAATCTACTTAAGCCATTTTTCAATTCACATTATGATTTATAGGCTAAAACAGAATTTTGGTCTCTAATCTACATTTTAGGTTTTATTTGATCCCCTCAAGTTCCACTGTGTTCCCTTGTGTTGACCACATTGGTCTTCATAATTTGTCGCGTGTTGTTGTTGAGTTGTCCATATCGGTGTGAAAACTAACAAAATGACCAATTTGGTACAAAGGACAACAGTGAAACTTTTGAAATTTAAGGTCAAAATTGAAACCTAAAATGCTAACAAGGGACCAAATCTCTATTTTCGCCTAATTTTTAATTCCACGATTTCCTCATTAAAAAGTACACCAACCCTTTGGGCCCTTTGTTTAATAACAAGAGCCAAATCCTTAAAACAAAACAAAAGCAATTATCAGAGAAAGATACAAACATTCTTTCCATAATAACATGGAAGCAAGGTGAGATAACCTTTTCCACATATCACAACACTCGTTCCAATTCTCAAGCATTCTTTTCGAAACACGAAGTAAAATATAAATTTGAAAAAGAAAAATCAAATGAAATCCACATCGAAAATCACCAGGGTTGAGTGAGGATTCTTCCATAACAAGACAAAAGCCAGAGACTTTCACCATATCCACCATACCCTTTTCCTCCCAGCAACACCCCATTTCCCCAAAAGTATATTCCAACAGCATAACGAAGAATCATCCAAAAAATCTCAAAAGGGAAAATAAATACACGTGTGTGCATAGAGGTAAAAGAATACCAGAACACATAGAACAGATGAAAAACACAGCAGAAATGAGAAGAGAGAGAAGAGAGAGAACCTGAAGGGAAAAGGGTTGGTCTTATCTGCAATAATGCAATGAATGGCAGAATGAGTTGTGCAGTGAATGGTTGAACAAAAGTGTAGGAGAGTGTTGAATTTATACAGAGTGGAGAATGGTTGCATGAACCAAAAGTGGGAGATGAGTGAGGTGGATCCTGTGATTCCAGTTAGATATTTTCAAACCAAAGCTCTAAAATCCACTAATAATTGGATGACATGTAAGCAAACTACACACGCCAATCTTTTTGAGACAAAAATTTTTATGACATTTATTGTTAATTAGTACTTGTACTTATTGAAGAGTTGACAAAATACTAAGAGGAGTTATTAATTAACTGTGAAATATATTGTAATTTATTACTTACTTTTTTTATTGAATGAAACTTTTTTTCTTTTTTATTTGTCAATTTTAAAGTTTTAAGATAATATAATTTGTTAACATCAGTTTTAATTTATTTAAGATGGAAAGATATCCGATACCACGTAAATATACTTTGAAATAAGAAAACTGAAAGAGATATAATAATTGGTAACTCATACAAAATTATATTAAAAATAATTGAGGTAAAATTACATTAAAAATTAAAAAATGATTAGCTTTTATAATTCAAGTAAAAAACACATAAGCAGGAAGTATAAAATAATAAATGGAGTTATTAATATTAGTAAAGATTGATATAATGAAAGTTATCCAAAGTTCAAAGGATATTTTAAAACAAACTATTTAGAAGAGTTTATTAAATTGTTTCTTATGGTCTCCACAACACTTTTGTGATTTCTATAATATCTTGTCAAACACGTTTAATTTTCTTCAATAATAACAGTTTTTTTTTTACAAAAAAATAAACATGCTTCTTTATATATTTTTTTAATTCTATCTCAAAAATATTTATTTAGAAACTTTACCTGAATTTTTCTTTTAATTTTCCTTATACACAAAGATTTCTTAAGCCCAAGAAAGTGGATGTATTATATAAGATTTATTCTTCAATTTTTTCAAATAAATAACTAGTTAGAAAATTATCTCTATAGATGTCCTTATCTTTAAAAAAATCCATTAAAGTTACTTAAATAAGTGTGTAAAGAAAATACTATTTTCAATCAATTTAATTAATAACTCAGAGTTATTTTAAAAGTCTATTAAAAATAGGCTTAAATGGTCTTTTGGTTCTAGTTTTAGACGACTTTTCTCACCTTAGTCCTACTTTTAAAAATGTTTTCAGTTTGGTCCTACTTTTCGTAATTTGTTTTCAATAGACTACTTTTCGTTAACTCTATCTAAATCGTTAACGGAACAGTGCCAGCGTGGTGATTTTGTGTGACGTGGATACTGTTCAGTGACGTGTCCGTTTGCACTATGCTGACCATTTAATTGAAATTGCATATTCATTTTAGGGTTTAAGTTGAATTAAATTAGGTTTAGGGTTGTTCATGTAGAATTGTGGATTTGGGGGTTGAATTGGGGATTTTGTCGTCGCTCTTTGAAATTCTAGAATTTGGCCTTTCGGATCAATTTCTGTCTTCTCAGTTCGTCGCTCATCTTTGGACAATCGTTGCGGAGGGAAAAACGTTTTCATCGCAGAGGTATGTCCTGCTTTAGGGTATTATTTTTTGTTAGTATTGATTGGATTTACCCAAGTTCTTTGTAGTTCTAGCTGTGCGCACCACTGTAATGTCTCTGCAATCGCAAATTGGGGGTGAGCCTGAAACCCTAGAACCACCATGGCAGGAATTGCATGTTCAGTGAACCCAGCTATTGCAAGAAGATGAAGATGTCCCACGAGACATTCGTTTTTAGCTGAACTTTAATGAAATCCTAAACCACAATGAACACAAACCCTAAATTTCAATTTAAAATCTGGAGTATGACAGTGCAAACGGACATGTCACTGAACAGTATCCACGTCATACAAAATCACCACGCTGACACTGTTCCGTTAACGATTTAGACGGAATTAACGAAAAGGAGTCGATTAAAAACAAATTACGAAAGGTATGACCAAAATGAAAACATTTTCAAAAATAAGACCAAAATGAAAAAAGTCGTCCAAAACTAGAACCAAAAGACTATTTAAGCCTTAAAAATATGTTATTAATATTTTTTTTCACGATAAGCGCCGGTGACGCATTTTATATTATTACTGGTTAAATTATACATAAAACTATAAAATTATAAAACTTTTAGAAGGAATTGTGTTTGAATATTATTACATAAAAAGTCGGGGTTATTGCATTTAATATTTTTTTAGTAAGCTATAGCTAATAATAAAATGTTTGCTCAAAAAATTAACAAAATTTAATTCACATTTTTTTAAAACCTCAAATAAATTTAACAAAATTTATATAAAATAATTAAATTTATATATTTTAAAATTAAATAACTAAATTAGACTAAAATTTTGAAAAAAAATATTAATTCTAATTTTTATAAAAAATAAGGGAGAAAAAATATATTACTCTACTTTTTATAAGTTTATTTTTTATGCTTTATTACTCTCAAAATTATCAACTTAACCATATAAAATATGGAAAAATAAGAAAAATAAATTTATTGTCACGTTATGTTTTCCCTAACTAATTGATGTGAGACATATATGATGGAAAATACTTCAAAACTTAATAAATAAATTTAAATTCCCGAGATAAGGTGTATTTTGATAATAATAGTAAGTTAAATTTAATTTTTCAAATAATTATTGTGCTAAATATAAATAATCATTAAGTTATTCAATTATAACGTACTGTAACTGATTAAATTTTACATTTTATTTACATGAAAAAATATTATTTCAAAAAATAACATATTTTTCGTTAATTCATCTATAATGTTTACTTACAAATAATGTGTTGCAGGTGACATCAATTATCTTGTGACAGAAGTCAAGTCACAATTGAATCGTAACACTTGGTTGTTACGTTCTTAAGTAAAAAGAGTTATGTCCTGATTAATTATTTTAGCTTTTAGCCTAGTGGTAAACGTTCAATCCAACAATTGGTATCAAAGATTCCATTCATATTAGGACATGGGACAATTGTTAAGGAAAAAATTGTTGCAGGTGACATCAATTGTCTTGTAGGCTAATGACTATATTTTATTGTGAATATCAAAAAATGGGTATTTATTAATAAAATAATATTCAAATATTTTATTAATAAATAGTTGTGTTATAAATAGATTTTTCTATTTTCTAGTTCATTTTTATAAAATCTTACCATCTCTAAAATTATTTCTCTTAATCTTCCTCTAACTTTTGTCTAAGAAATTTAACTCATCATTCGTATGTTTTTCGATTAGAGACCACCATTGAGTTCACAACAGAAAATTTACAACTTTGTCCGATCAAAATGGTGAATATAGTGAGTTTTTCTTTTCTACTCTTTTCGAAAGTCAAAATTGTGTTCATTTGTTGTTATGAGTATGATTGAGTTGCATGTGACTCAACTATATTCAAAATGATTCTTTGCATGTTTGCAATCTTAGTGGTATGCTTAGATCATTAATATGATGTTCTTGTGCGTAGATAGAGTTACTTGTGAGATTAAACGATTGGATGGGTGCTTTAAAAAGCATTAGGAGTATTAGACAAGGTAAGGGCATCTAGATCTAATTATCGTCATTTTTGTTTTATTTGGATTGAATGGTTGATACTTAGTAATTCTGATTTAAATTGAATGTCTCCATATTGTGGTTGTGATCTTAGATGTATAAATTACTCTTATTTGAGCTGGCTTAGTATCCTGAGTTGTGAAATTTGGGGTTAGTACTGTGAAAGGGTACTCGTAAATCCAATGAGCCAGTTTGAGCACATTGTTTCTGTTTTGATTCATTTAGAGAAAGAAACACTCAATTAGGGTAAGGAGTATTTTCTATTGTGCAGATTTTTAAGTTTGCATTATGTAGACTCATTGAGCAAGCCCGTTACTCATTGGACGAATGTCAAATTTAGGTTTGGCAAAGAGTCAGAGGAGTCATGCTCGTTGTGCAAGAAGACTCTCATTGAGTGAAAGCCAAACATAGATTTGGTAGAGATTCAAAGGAGGATGGGCCGCTGGGAGAATCTGCTTTCACTAGGTGAATTATTTTGCATTTTGTTCCAATGGTGGAATTGTTGGGTGAGCCATTTGTTTGCTAAGCGAGTGCCCTTCCAAGGGTAACTCGCTAAACGATTCTACTAGATGTGGTGTGAAATATATGTTATAATATATCAATGATCTTTGAGAAGTTATTGTGTTTTTTGAGTAATTAGAGTTTTAAAGGAATATAAACATGCTTTATGATGGGATAAATTGTTGTGATATGATATGTTGCATATAATGGAATGAGAAGGTAGTAATTCTGAAGGGGAAATGCTACTATGTTTGGTTGATGTGTGGAGTGTATTGATGTTAGAGTTTGCAGTGAGATCATCCTGACTCTACTAAGTAATTGGACTCATACAGAGGTAGATACTTAAAGTGAGAGTTGAAGGAGGTATTCATTAATAGATTTGGCATCGAGGGACAAATCTACACATGAGTGACTTACCATGTTAAACTTTGTTGGTATAAGATGTGGCCATGGGATGGCGAGGAGGACCTTTGAAGGGGAAGAGTGAGAATAATAGGTGTAGGGTCTCAAATTCTAATCAATACATTGAGTCCTTCGGAAGTCATGTTTGATGTGTGATGAGTAGGAAAGAGCTATGAGTCCTTTTTTATTGTAATATTATTTGGTTTGTATTATATATATATATATATATATATATATATATATATATATATATATATATTTTGTGTGTTTTTTTATTTTTTATGTATTTTTTTTTTTTTTTTATATATTTTTTTTTTTTCTTTTTTTTTA
>Ga0214543_1000304_pt1 | contig 77470 bp, 45 predicted proteins | sample CNSS2metaG_FD_160094 | JGI IMG/M metagenome (GOLD analysis project Ga0214543, IMG submission 160094) | Root nodule microbial communities from cowpea collected in UCLA plant growth center, Los Angeles, California, USA - CNSS2 | ecosystem: Host-associated > Plants > Roots > Nodule | place: USA... | reverse complement strand
TTTCAATAAAGAGAAGTACTTCATCACCTTTATTGATGATTTTTCGCGTTATGGACATGTCTATCTACTGCATGAGAAATCTCAATCAGTAAATGCCTTGGAAGTTTATATAAATGAAGTGGAAAGGAAATTAGACAAAAAGGTGAAAATTGTAAGGTCTGATAGAGGTGGTGAGTATTATGGAAGATATGATGAAAGTGGACAACACCCTGATCCGTTCGCAAAGTTCCTTGAGAAACGTGGTATTTGTGCTCAATACACAATGCCAGGCACACCACAACAAAATGGTGTATCAGAAAGGCGTAATTGAACCTTAATGGATATGGTTAGGAGTATGTTAAGTAATTCATGTTTACCTGTATCATTGTGGATGTTTGCTTTAAAGACTGCCATGTATTTGTTGAACAGGATTCCTAGTTAAGCTGTTCAAAAGACTCCTTTTGAGTTATGGACGAATAGGAAACCCAGTTTGAGACACCTGCATGTTTGGGGTTGTCAGGCAGAAGTAAGAATATACAATCCACAAGAAAAGAAACTGGATGAAAGAACAATCAGTGGATTTTTCATTGGTTATCCAGAAAAATCAAAGGGGTATATGTTTTACTGTCCTACCCATAGTACAAGAATCGTTGAAACTGGAAATGCTCGGTTCATTGAAAATGGCGAAACCAGTGGGAGTGAAGCTTCACGAAATGTGGAGATTAAGGAAGTTAGAGTACAAGTTCCTATAACTAGTACTTCTTTATCAAGAGTTGTTGTTCCACATGTTGTAGAAACTCACAACAATCAAGAAGAACAACAAATTAATGATCCCGAGGTTAACAATGAACCAATAGTAGAACAACCACAAGAAATAGTATTAAGAAGATCTCACAGAGATAGAAAGTCTGCTATTTCGAATGATTATGTGGTTTATCTACAAGAGTCAGAAAATGACTTAAGTATTGATAATGATCCAATTTCTTTTTCAGAAGCCATTAATGGTGATAATTCTGATAAGTGGTTAGATGCCATGAAAGATGAGCTTAAATCAATGGCACATAATGACGTATGGGACCTTGTGGAATTGCCAGAAGGATGCAAGAGAGTTGGGTGTAAATGGGTCTTTAAGACTAAGTGTGACTCCCAAGGCAATATTGAACGTTACAAGGCTCGTCTTGTTGCTAAACGTTTTACTCAAAAAGATGACATTGACTATAAGGAAACATTTTCGCCTGTTTCTAAGAAAGATTCTTTTAGAATTATCATGGCATTAGTAGCTCATTATGCTCTTGAGTTGCATCAAAAGGATGTTAAAAATGCTTTTCTGAATGGGAATTTAGAAGAGGATGTCTATATGGACCAACCGGTAGGGTTCGCTGAAGAAGGAAAGGAGCACATGGTGTGTAAACTTAAGAGATCAATACATGGACTTAAGCAAGCTTCTCGGCAATGGTATCTTAAGTTCAATGATACTATTGTGTCCTTTGGATTTAAGGAAAACACCGTTGATTGGTGTATATATCTGAAGGTCAGTGGGAGTAAGTTTATATTTCTGATTCTGAATGTTGATGATATCTTGCTTGCGACTAATGATCTTGGTCTATTAGGTGAGACTAAGAGGTTTCTCTCTAATAACTTTGAAATGAAAGATATGGGTGAGACATACTATGTGATAGGAATAGAAATATTCTGTGACAGATCACAAGGGCTGTTAGGTTTGTCTCAAAATGCATATATTAATAAAGTTTTAGAGAGATTCAGAATGGATAAATGTTTAGCATCTCCCGTTCCAATACAGAAAGGAGACAAGTTTAGTCTCATGCAATGTCCAAAGAATGATTTAGAACAAAAACAAATGGAAATATCCCTTATGCATTTGTTGTTGGGAGTTTGATGTATGCTCAAACATGTACGAGGCCAGATATTAGCTTTGCAGTTGGTATGCATGGTAGATACCAAAGTAATCTAGGACTAGAGCATTGGAAAGCTGCAAAGAAAGTTTTAAGATACCTACAAGGAACAAAGAATCACATGTTTACTTATAGAAAATCTGATCACCTTGAGGTGATAGGTTATATAGATTCAGACTTTGCCGGCTATGTGGATACAAGAAAGTCTACATTTGGTTATGTGTATCTTTTAGCTAGAGGAGCGATTTCATGGAAAAGTGCGAAGCAGTCTGTCATTGCTGCATCCACCATGGAAGCTGAATTTGTGGCATGCTTTGAGGCCACAGTTCAGGCTAATTGGTTGCAGAACTTTATTTCAGGACTTGGAGTAGTCGACAGTATTTCCAAGCCGTTAAAAATTTATTGTGATAATTCCGCAACAGTCTTCTTTTCTAAAAACGACAAGTATTCCAAAGGTGTTAAACATATGGAGTTGAAATATTTGTCGTTAAAGAAGAAGTTCAGAAACGTATAGTGTCAATATAACATATTAGCACAAATCTTATGATTGCTAACCCTTTAACAAAAGGGTTACCGCCCAAATTGTATGTTGGTCATGTAAAGAATATGGGCATTATGTCTACTAGTGAATGTTAAATGTTGAATGTTAATGTTTTTAATGTTTATGTGACACTCTGAGTTTCCTAATGTATAAATTTCTGAAATTTGTGTTTTCTTCTTTATGTTTATGCATGCAAATTATGATGAAGAAACAAATTATGTTATGATATTGCTTTGTAAAATGACATGTTTGAACCCATTATGGATTTCTCGTTTTTAAGGTCATATTAAGGAGAAAGGGATGATATAGTAGTACATGGAAGGGATCATGTCGACCAAAATGTGTGACCGCCATGACTCTTATTATTTATGTATCTTTAAGTATGAATAATGATGGAACCAATTTATGCAAGGTCTTTTAATGCACATTATGTTTATGTATTAAATCACATAATGTTATGACATCATATGAGTCAAGTGGGAGAATGTTAGAATTAATTGACGAATTAATTCTATTAGTGACTCATTTGAAATATTATGATGGACCAAATTGTGATTTAATAAAATCTAAAGACTTATTGGTTATTATTATGGGAAGTGATAATAAAATAAAATAAAGATAAGATAAAATAAAAAAACAACTCGATGGACGTTGGTTTATAAAGGGATTGGAGTTCTGTCTCTGGCCATAAAGTTCTTTTCGCAGTAACCCATCAAGAATTTGTGAGAAGTGAAAGAAAGGCAAAGAGATAGATTGGAAACGGTGATTGAAGAGTACATAAGATTACAAATTTGAAGAACGCATATTCACAGGATCTCCCATGAATCAAGGTTAGTGCTCTATTATGTTTTATCGTGAGAATTATAAATCTTAAAGATCCTTAATTTGTTTTACAGAGAGTTCATGCTGGTGCTTCATCTAATGAACGTAATTCCATGAACCTTGTGGTGAGAGTTCATGGTGGTGTCTCATCTAATGGGCGTAATTCCATGAATCACTCGGTGAGAGTTCAAGGTGGTGCCTCATGTAAGGACGTAATTCCACGAAGGTTTCGTGGTGGTGCCTCACGGCCAGGACATAATTCTATGAAGGTTTCGTGGTGGTGCCTCACGGCCAGGACGTAATTCCACGAAGGTTTCGTGATGGTGCCTCACGGCCAGGACGTAATTCCACGAAGGTTTCATGGTGGTGCCTCATGACTAGGACGTAATTCCACGAAGGTTTTGTGGTGGTGCCTCATTATATGTATCCAGATAGCCGAGTCTTAAAGTCCTAACTTTGTTTGATATCATATGTTTGGATGTCTGATATGTATTCTTGACTTTGAATTGCATGTTGAGTTGTATGATAAAAGAATCTTTTTACTCTAGCTTACCCTTCTGTTTGCTTGTGTGTGGTTTTTCTCCTTTTGCGATGATCATCAATTTATTGATGTGAGCAGATGCGGGAACCCCTAACAATCGCAGTGACAATGGGGATGATGCAGCTTGATGATCATGGATGGGTATTTGGGCTCACTATTGAGCCCGTTTGAAGAAGTTTTATTTATTTTTGTAATCCCCTGTTTATGGGTGAGTCTTTAGAGCCACCATTGAACTCTTATTTTTGTTTAAGGCAATGTAGTGCCTCTGTTTCCAGTATTGGTATGATTGGATAATTGTAAACTTTCATACCCTACACTTCATACTCTTTGAATATTTTAAGTATGCGACATTTTATTTAATTAGATTTATCTATTTAATGGAACGTTACATTGTTCTTGTGGACTAACCCTACGAAAAATGTAAAATTAGTTTTCAAATAATAGTATTGATCAAAATACAATGTTATTGTGTTGGTTAAGTTGGCTTCTAATACGACACAATTTTTTTTAACGTAAAATAACATATATTTAATTTTATATTATGTAAAACTTCTGCCTGAGTTAATCTTATACTCACAATAACAATAAAGTCGGATTAACTAATTATAACATGACACTAACTTTTTAATAAATAAAAGTATATGTGTTACTATCATATTAGCATCAATATATAATTACTAAAAGAATCTACTTAGTATTAGATACTAATAGACTCGGCTTATCTAACTTTAAACTAACATTAATTATTTTTATTTATTTTTTAAATAAATAAGATTGTTTTAATGCTAATTGAAATAAGTTTTAAAATAAGTAAGGTTATTATCGACACTAACTTTATTTATATTTTGTATTTGTATTTATTTAAGTTAGTGTTTATTAGATAGATACACTAGTATAGTAAAGACTTTTTGCCTCAGTTATTTTTGTCATTCTACCTCGATTTTAGAACTGAAGCATATTGGATCGAGGCCAAAAGGGGTCTCTTTTGACCTCGGTTATCACCCGAAGCCATAGAGGTGTTTTTATGCCTCGGTCGTAAATGAACCGGAGCCATAAAGGTTCAAAATAATTTTTTTTTAATTAAAAATTTCGCAGATTATTTTGTCATCTTCATCTTCTCTACGATGAACACCACTACCCATCAACTCAACTCCACCGTCCAACACTCACCGCCACCATGTTGCAACCCACGAAGCACAAACCATCGAGCGAACTTTCCGAAACCACTAACGACGAAAATAACCCCGCGCGAAACTTTCAAACCCCATCGAAGATCTCACAGCCACCTCGCACTGCAGATCGAGCTTCAACAGAACAGCTCAACCATCGTGAGCAACCGCTGACAGAGCACACCTCCACTACTACTCGTGCCCATCAACGGAGTCGCAAACCACGGCAACACATGAAAAACGATTGCGTCTGCACCTTGCTGGAAAACGCAGCACCCCATCCGAGAAGACAAACCAGATCTGCCTCCAACAAAGAAGATGAACCAGATCTGCCTTTGCAACCAACGCTCACCGGAGACGAACAACCAGCTTCTTCCATGGTGTGGTGGCATGGTCGCAGCGGAGAGAGAAGAGAGAAAGGTAGAGGTGCGGCGAAGAAGAAGAGAAAAAGGGGTTCGCGAAATTAAGTCCTAAATAAACCCTATGGCATCGGTTCAATTAAAAACCGAAGCATATAAGGCTCTTTGGCACCGGTTAGCTGCCACCCGAGGCAAAACACCTAACAGCTAGTGGCATTTTTGGAAAATGCAGTCCCGTTTTTGGCTTCGGGTCTCTAGAACCGAAGCATATAACTGATTTTGGCATCGGTTTTGGGCGAACCGAAGCCTATAACCCTCTTTTGCTTCGGGTTTTAGCTGAACCGGGACATAAAAATTGTCTAGAATTGCAAAAATGTCACCGCACCATAATATGTTTCGGTTCTTGGCCAACCGAGACATATAACGCGAGGTAAAAAGCAAAATGTGCACTAGTGATACTAATTTTATTTATTTACTTGTTTATGTAAATCAACGTCGATTATATCAATATTAATTTATATATTATATATTTAATATTTATTTAAGTTAATATTATCAAAGTCACACTAATCTATATTTTATAAATACGTGGGATAACTAATAAAATTTGGTTATTGTTAATTCAAAGATTCATGTGACAAATCTTTCCATCTCTCACTTTTTGGTATAAATATTTTTCCATTTATCTATTCATCAACTATAATTTTTTATTATTTATTTGAGTTTATTTTTATTAAGGATAGAGACATTGTATAAAAAACCTTTTTTAAAAAAAGTTATTGTCATTAGCACTAATTAAACAGAAAAAAATAAATTAAAGCTTAACTCATTATAAGAATGTTTGCTTTTAGCGTCCGAAAAATGGCGTCGAATGGTGTTTGGACATATAAAGCGTCGGCTTAACCCACACAATATTGACTCTGATAATAAAAATTATTTAAAAACAAAAATATCAATTTCCATCCACTTTAATAAAATAGAAAATATTATTAATTATACATATCGTCAGTCTAGCCGACGCAAAAAATTAAAATCGTTGGTGGGCATTTAAAATGTAATTGTTTGTGTTGGATGGCCACACATATCCTTCATAAATTAATAAAATAATTTTTTATTAGGTTAACTTTTCCCCCTTTCACTTCCCGTTTTCATTTTCACTTCTACCTTTCACTTCCCGTTTTCATTTTCACTTTTCCCTTTTACTTCCCGTTTTCATTTTCACTGTTCCGCCTCTACTTTCACTTTTCCCCCTTTGAATTTTCACCTTTCAATTCTTTGCCATTTTTTGTGCGCACGAGGGAGTATTCTCCTGAACGAACGCAAAAAGTGAGTCGCACTAGAACAACCCACGAGCACAGCTTCTCTGAGGACTAAAACTTGAGTATTCTCCGACGAGCCATTTCTGTGCGACGTACAACGAGGTTCCTTCTTCTCCAACGAGTGGCGAGCTCAGCTCTGGGAGCTTCTTTTTGTGCGAAAAAGAGGAAAACTGCAAACAGTGTTTCAAGAGAGCTTATTCCAGCCCCTTTCTCTAAGAACAGTGGAACTTGGACATTGCAAGGGCTTGGGTTTGCACCAGGTGGATTCATTAAAATCCCTTTTATTATATTAAGTTCATTAGCTGAATAATTTTTTGGTTTAAGATTATTAGGTGGAGGGGAAGGATTTTTGGAGCTGAAATTGTGAAGTTAAGGTGTGTGGTGTTGCGATTAAAGGTGGTCCTAACTGTTGGGGTGAAGTAAACACTTGGAGTGGAGGTCAATGTTGTGTTGATACCTACACAAGGTCAATCTTTTTTTTTGCGTGACTAATTTTTTGGTTGATGGGTGCTTTAGATTATTTTTCTTTTCCCTGCATGATGGATTATGCAGAAGAGTTGGAGTGGGTTCTATTTTAGGTTCCCAGCAAATAAGTAACTGTGAGGTGCAATGTTAGTGCTTGTGTGGGATACATATATTTTTTCTTTCCGCATCCTTTGATTCAAAATTGTGTGGGATACATATACCACTGTGTGTTTTGCTTGCATATAATGTAAAATACAAAATCCATGATTGAATAATTAGATAACTTGTGGAGCTGAATCGACACCTAAAGATACTGCAACTTGTGTTTCTTTTAGTATAATTTTGTAAGAGTCTTTGACTTTATCTTTTACTGATAAGACTCCTAAATAATTTATAACTAGCAGTGTGATATGTGGTTGTTTGAATGCGCCAAAAGATGGATTATTTATTAGCATCTTTGTAAAGTTTTTTTACTTGAATTTTTTTGACTTGTTCTTATACAAAATTATTTATAGAATAAGATAAATGATTGGATTAAAATTTATGATTATTATATATTTATCATAGACGGGGCCACAATTTTTTCGATGCAATCTAAGATTATATAACAAAAGAAACATCTTTATCAAAGGCAAAATCTTCTTTTTCTCTTTCTATACGAATATGAATGAAATTTTTATTGTTTTTTAATTGGAGGGACAAGGGTGAAAGTATAACACTTATTTTATTCAACATTAGTACTGATGTTAAATTAAATAAATTTTAAATTAAAAATACATTAGCGTAAGTTTCACATTAACCTGATTTAATTAAAAATTAATTTAAAAACTAATGATGGATTAACAATAATTTAGTCAACAATACTCAAAGTTAGCATTTGAAAGTTGAAACTAATAAACTAAAGTTGAGTATTGAAGAATATTAAATACGAATCAATATTAAAATAAAAAATAATTATTTACTATAATGACTATTTTAGATATTAATTTGTAAACTAAAAGATATTGATATCTAACATAATGTATATTATGAAAAAAAATATATAATTGGTTTGTAAATTAGAGTATTAATTAGATTTCTAACATTACTACCAAGATATTAGCACTAGAAGAAAATCACTTATTATTAACAAGCACAATTTGTCGATAATAGCAAAACTCCATCAATAATTCGAGTTTATCAAAGGTTTACCAACGACCAAAAATTTGTTGATAAAGTCATTATCGAAAAAATTTACTAACGGATGAGGAAATTCGTCAGTAAATCTCCATCGATAAATATTCATAATTGCTAACAAATTTTAATCGTCAGTAAAATTCGTCGATAAAATACGCGATTAAGTTTTCTTCCTCCTTCTTTTCCTTTTTTTTTCTTGTTTTTCTTCTTCGTTTTCCTCCTTTCCTCCTTCTCTCCTTCTCGTAGCGCCTCCATCATTGTCATTGCTACCATTGTGTTTAATTTTGTCAACTTCGACTCTTCCTCTTCCTCTTCTTCCTCCACATCCTCCTTCTCTACCACCTCTTTTAACTTTAACAACCACCGTCGTCGGAACTCTACATCACTGTCGTGTCTTTACGTGACTATCACACCTTGGCGTCACCGTCGTGCCAATAACTCATGTCAGAACCTCCATCTCCACCTCCTCTTCCTCTTCCACATCTTCTTCTCTCCTCACCAATTTCCCTTGATATACAAAAGATTTCATAACTTGGTAAAATGTTTGTTACCCAATTTGTCGATGGAAAGGTATCATCAGTAATTGAAATCATAAATTTCCATCAATAAAACAAATTGTAATTTTCCGATGAATTTGTGGACAAATTTACCGAAGAATTTGTAATGTTAGCTATATAGGAATTAGTTTTTAAATTAATTTTTAATTTTACATTATGCAATTACTACCATATTTGTTTACGTACTCTATATTGTAACGAATGAAATCTACGGGGTGTGTAATGTGAATCATTTAGGACGTGTAATTTGCAAATTAAATTAAAATAATCAATGGCGTTTTTTAGTGGAAGAATTTGGTCAACATCCGGCAACCGTGTAAACATCACATTCAACAAGAACATTTATATTTTCTTTTATTTCTTAAAGCCCATTTTAATTTTTAAAAAGCTGACTAGTCTAGTCTGTTTTGTTTTGCCAAAAATGGGTAGGATATACCGGTCCATTATAAAAAACATGGATTGAAATTTTTTAACTGTCCTAATCAAATTATTGATAGACCGTTTTATCAACTTATTTTCTTGAATTCTATATTTTCAAAATTTATTATATTATATATATTTATACTAAAATTTTAATTAATTAATTAATATCTCTAGTTAAATAAATTAAAATAATTATTATTTTATATGTTAAATTATTTTATTATAATTAATAATTAGAATTTAATTTATAAATATTATTAATTTAAGTCATTGTTATATTACATATTTGAATCATATATTTATATCATTTAAATAATATAATACATAAAATTAATTTTAAATTATTTTCTGATTCAATTTTTAATTTTTAAAAAATATATTGACAAGTGAATTTATCAACTCGTTTCTCTGATCGTGACTTTGACTGAGCAGATGAAACAAATGAAAACAGAATGACAATTAAAAAGTTTAAGTATTCAAATTTTAAAAGACTGAAAAGTCAGGCCAAAACTCACTTCACAACTTTAGTTTTAATAAATCCAACTACGGAAAGAGAAAAAACTGCAAAATGAATGACAAAATTATGACACGTACCTACACAAAGGAAGATTCTTTGAAATTCTTAAACATCAAACTGGCAAAGGGTGTCCCATTATGATTCCTGAATTCAATTTGTGAATTCTTTTCAAAGCTAATCTTCATCTATTCTATCCTTCTTATTTTAGGAACGTTCCAAGAATACACATAGTTTTTGGTGGGTATCTTGGTTAGGGTTCATGAGTCAAACTACATACACAGGTCTTCAAATTGTAGATTTTTTTAATCAATTAAAATTAAATGATTGGATATTTTACAATTTGATCAATTCTCCTTTCCAAATCCAAACCATCATATAATTAGTATTTAAAACATCCAAATATATTCTAAATCAAGTATGGTGAGATTAATTTCATAACCATGATTATATTCAATAATAAGCTCTCATAATTATTTACTAAATCTACCATCACATTTCAATAAGTGATTATTGAGACAAAATTCTATGATTTATTGTGTGTAACAAAATATAAACAATAAATGTATTTTATAAAACACACATGTGATGTGACCATGTCTAGAATTGTCCAAAAATTGATTTGCTAGATATATGGAACCCAATTTATTGTGATAAATGGCCATGTTTGTGTTTTATAAGTAAAAATGTGCTCTAGCATGTTTGTTTCGGTGAGAAAAGTAAAAATAAAGATATTTGTACATGTATCTTTTGTAATTATTAATATTTTTTTTAAACTATTAAATTATATCTTTTAGAACAAAATATAATAAACACATATATTAAATATGCAACTTAAAAAATATTTTTGTAATCTACTGTACTAGGTTGAAAGTAGAGATGATAAATAAACTCAATTCCGTGGGTATTGTCCGAATCCGTCTCTGTTTTGACGGAGAATCCCTGCATTGATTAGGTATGGGTATAGGTACGGAGAATCTCCGATTTTTTCAATTGGATATGGGGATGGAGATGTAGATATCCCCGCCATAATACATGTCCCCATCATATCTCCATCTTCGTTTAAATTATTAAAATATTCACAATTAATTAAGTAACCTCTATATATATATATATATATGTATATATATATATGTATATATATATATACATACATATATATAGGTGTATACATATATATATATATATATATATATATTTTAATTTCTTTTAATTATTTGGTTTGTTATGAAACTTATTCGCATTTCCAATATATTTTTTTATCTTATCATAATCTTTATGTAAGTATGTTAAAATGATGTATGTCAATTAAAAAAAAATTATTTCTAATATTTGAGTATTTTTATTATTTTTTAATATTTTTATTTATTGTATATTTTTCTTTCCAATACAAATGTTTAATACTCTAAATTTAAGTGTTTAATAGCATAAACATTTCATTTACTAGGTAATATAAAAAAATTACTTATTATTATTAATTTTGTTTCGCTTCAATAATTTTTCTAATTTCTCAACCATTGAGTATATATGTTGGTATTTGAAAAGTTTTCTTAGATCTCTAAGATATTTTTCATCTTATCATATCCTTAATTATACTTGTTAGGTTTACAGATGGGGTTTCTTAGGGAGATACAACACTAATGAGACCTGAGCCCAACCATATAAGGCATTAACATCACTCTCAACCCAAAACCTTAAGGCAATGAGTTTATAGGTCTTTATTCTTATATAATGATCTACTTTCTCATTTCTAGCCAATGTGGAACTTAGATTCACAGTTGGATTCCTAACAATCTCCCTTGAGTCCCTTCAACCACATTGGTACACTCCCCCTCCAACGCAAGCATTCTTAACCACGAATACTCCTTTTCTACCCTTTTTTGTACCGCCGTTCTTTTCTTAATGGGACACGCTTACCTGGAACCCTTGCCAGGAAGACTTTCAATACTAGGACCATACTGCACTCGTTTGAGCCGGTTTTAACCATCGACTCTAATACCACTTGTTAGCTTTTTAAGGATGGGGTGTATACTAATGTGGTTGAAGGGACTCACCCTTGAGGGGGAGGTTGTTAGGAATCCAAGTGTGAATCTAAGTCCCACATTGGCTAGAAATGAGAAAGTAGATCACCAAATTGTTTTCCTTTATGCGATTCCTTTCAATAGTCTCCAAATTGTTTATAAGACACACATTTGTTAACTTTTTAATATTTTTATTTTTTGTTTATTTTCATAATGTAGAATACTATTTCGATATATTTTATCTAATTATTTTTTATTTTTTAACTTATTACAATCATACTTTATTTTTTTTTCACTATAAATTGTATAAATAATTTTTATTTACTACAATATAAAAATTTAATGTAATTGTCATGAATATTTTTTTATCATCATCCAATATATATTAGAGTTCAAAAGATACAAGATCTATGTTAAAATTTTATTATTATGTTTATTATTTGTTCTTTGCATCATTTTGATCAAGTGATGTATTATAACTTTTATTAGTGTATAAAAAGATTCATTATAATTTAAAGGTTTAATTATGCCTTTGGTCCCCATTTTGGAGTCAAAATCTCAAAATGGTACTCAAATTTTTAAAAGTCTCAAATTGGTCTCCTTGACTTAACAGAAAGGGCACACTTGAGACGTTTTAACAAAAAAGGGGACCAATTTGAGACTTTTAAAAATTTGAGTACCATTTTGAGATTTTGACTCCAAAATGGGGACCAAAAGCATAATTAAACCTAATTTAGAAAATTGAAGTAAACAAACATTTAAAATATATTTTAATTTGAATAATTTTTTCCTTTTATATTTTTTAAAAATATTTTTAAAATTTATCAACTAGGTTTCATTAATGTTTGCAAATTTAATAAATATTTTGGTTCTCGTGAAATTTTATTTGGTATTCTAATCTAAAATGTAAACAATTATAATTTATTTCAAAGTATTTGATATCGAAGAAACAACCATCCTCCTAATATTGAATATTTGATAATATTATGTTTCCTTTACCGTAGTTTTTTATTATTTTATAAAAATTAATTAAAATTAATATTAAAGTAGTAAGAAAACGGGTACATGTATGGGTATGAGATTCTACCCGTTACCCAGTGGGGATGGGGATGAGACAAAAGTTTGATACCCGTTGAGTTTGGGTATGGAGATGGGGATAAATTTTTTTTACTAGAATGGATATGGGATAGCGAAACCCGTCCCCGCCCCGCCCCGTTGCCATCCCTAGTTGAGAGGACTCTACTTCACAGACTGCAAAATTTAGGGAATAACATCAATTACATCTCGAAAATTTTAGACAATAATAAATACAGTTAACATGCTAAACAATGGCAACATTATTAACACAAAAAATCTTATAAATCTAACATTAAAAATGGTCAATGACATTTTTGTAAATTATGGGACTTTTTTAATGTCTACCCCAAAAAATCCCAACGTTATTTAAAAAAGGACGTCAGACACAATGTGTGATCATCTATTCATCTTTGGTATAATGAGTTATACACTTTGGACTTGGCATGGAGAAGTATTAGACAAGCCTATGATGTCACGAGGAACAGATAATGTAGACGAATGAATGAATGATCATTTAAAAGAAATGGTACTTGATGTTGGGGAGGAGAATTTTGGAAAAGCTCATTTATATGATTCTCTTAAGCCCGATTCAGAGGAAGAGTTGTACCCAAGATGCACTAACTTTACGCGACTGTCAGTAACTTTGAAATTATTCAGTTTAAAAGCAAGGAATGGATGGATGGATACAAGTTTCACAGAACTGTTGGAGATGTTAAAGGAGATGCTTCCTGAAAATAACTCATTACCTATCCGTAATTACGAGGCGGAGAAAGTTTTATGTCCAATGGGTTTGGAATATCAAAAGATACATGCATGCCCAAATGATTGTGTTTTATACAAAGAAGAGTTTGCTTCACTAAAGGCGTGTCCAACATGTGGTTTATTGCAGTTTAAAAAGAAAATTGATGGAAATAGTGGTGATGAATACAAAGATGGTCCACCTGCTAAGATGATGTGGTGCCTTTTATAATACCTAGATTCAAACGACTATTTTTCATTAAAGAAGATGCAAAGAACCTAAAATGGCATGTTGATGGAAGAAAGCATGATAATCTTCTTCGATACCCAACTGATTCTCCACAATGGAAGAAGATTGATGAAACATTTCCAGAATTGAATTTGGTGCAAAGCCAAGAAACTTAAGACTTGGACTTGCTACAGATGGTATGAATCCTTATGGGAACTTAAATAGCAAACATAGTTCATGGCCAATTTTGATGAATGATTTACAATTTATCTCCTTTATTATGCATGAAGAGGAAATATAGGATGTTGTCTATGATGATATCGGGTCCTAGATAACCTGGAAATGACATTGATGTGTACCTAAAGTTGTTGATCGATAATTTGAAATTGTTATGGGAAGAAGGCGTTGATGTGTATGATTCATATTCTCAAGAATCTTTCTGTTTGTGTGCAATGTTGTTTTGCATTATAAATGATTTTCAAGCATATGGAAACTTGAGCGGTTACAATGTTAAAGGTCATTTTGAATGTCCCATTTGTGAAGAAAACACAAGTTATATTCAATTGAAGCACGATTAGAAAACTGTGTATACAAGACATCGAAAGTTCCTTCCTCGAAATCATCCTAATTGTAGAATGAAAAAAACATTTAATGGAAGTTTTGAGGATGAAGTTGTAGCAAGATCACGCAATTGTGAAGAAGTATACAACCAAGTGAAAAACATTGACATTGTGTTTGGAAAACATGCAAAGAAAAAGACCATGGAGAAAAGCATTTGGAAGAAACGATCAATCTTCTTTAATCTTTCATATTGGTGGAAACTTGAGGTACGACATTGTATAGACATGATGCACGTTGAAAACAATGTATGTGACAGTGTCATCGATGTAACGTCCCTAATGGAAATTACTTAATTAAATATATAAATATAGAAATGAAATTCAAATGTCGCAATATTATTATTCCCAAACGTGGAAAAATTTAAAATAATATCCAGTGCGCCAAAAATTCAAATGAAATTAAAATGTAAAGTTATTACAAATCCCAAGTTCCAATAAAACAAATAAAAACATGGTAAAATCCATAGCTCAAGTCCCCCAAGCTAGCCCTCTCTTCGTCGTCTATGCATCCACAACATCACATGTATTATCATCTGCTCCCATGTAAATAAGTACATGATCATCGCCAAGCACAAACAGAAAGAGTGAGTTTATAAAATAAAAACAACATATAATCTAACAAAATGTAAGAAATACACCCATCTTATTCATCCTATTTAGTTCTTGACCAAGACCTTATCCCAATGCTTTTCAACCTTCACAACACACAAATGGTTAGCGTCGGATTCAGGATTTATGATGCTCACACGAACCTGCTCGCTCGTGGTCTTGCCTCTACGAATCCCCCCACTCGTAGTCCTTCTACGAACCTCCTTGCTCGTAGTCCTGCTCTACGAATTTGGCCGCCCGTAGTCCGACACATGTGATCCACTAACTACGTACCTTCCTGCACGCAGCATCTCACAAGTGTGAGCACGGAACATACGAATCTACCTCGCTCGTATCCTTACACGAGAGTAACAACATATGAACCTAGCCGCTCATATCATCACATGTTTACCACCATCCATGAACCTACCCGCTCATGGCACAACATCTCCTGATCCAAGCAGAGCATCACTGCTTAAAAGCAACAAACACAAGCCACAATCTGCAGCATTATCGCCTAGTGCAGCCTAAGCACCGCCAGGCGAAACCTGCGCAGACCGCCTGGCGAGACGTCCTCGTCGCCAGGTGCCAAGCTCCAAACAAACCTATTGTTTCAAGGTATGTCACCTGGCGGAATACGCCTTGCCGCCAGGCACCACGCGGTGCAGGGACCTCTCACGCTGCCCTTATCGCCTAGCGGGCATCAGTAGGCCGCCAGGCGCCATACCAGTAGCACACCTCTACTGATTTTGGCACTTACATTTGTTTTGTTCTCCAATCCAGATAGATTGCAACCTATATTGCGCACTCTCGTATTAGTACCTGGTTCTAATTACCCATTCACCACAACACGGTTTGATTCCTTATAACTCATGTTTACCATTCAACCATTTCAAAATATATGATTCATCCATCCCTCACTAGTTACACCTTGATTTAGTCAACTTATAACAGGACAACTTTTTCTCAATCCTTGTACCCTATTCAGCCCATCAACAATTTTTTAGACTTAACTAATTAGTTATACCTTCTTTCCTCAATCCATTGCTATGCCTAATTTTACATACTCCAACTCATAAACCCTTCCCTGACTCTTTAATATTATATACTTACTTCTCATTTTTATACCATTATTTCTAGCTGCCTAATTTCCCTCCTAAAATCCTCACTATCGACCACACTCAATGACACCCATTTTAGTCAAAATTCAAAATGATAATTCATCCCAATTAGTCAATTTATTCTTGTTCCTCTTAACTAACTTTCCCATTCACCCATTTATTTATTGGCCAACAGTTACCAATTCCCTACAACTTAAGCATATAAGTCCTCAACCCCTCTTATCATGTACTCTATATCTTTTCTTCTTATCACTCACTAATTTCACCATCAGATCAGATTTTCTCATTCATTCCCACTCTAGTCCCGACATAGCATACCTTACAACCTCTCTCCTTAAGTTACTTACAATAAATTCTAGTATACCAACTCCTCCAGTTTTATTAATCAGCTTTCCTATTCCAACTCACCCCAACCAATATTTATCGTGACCATCTAGTGCAGGGCACAACTGCCTCTGTAACATCAGTACCTGGCGAAAATCCAGGTTTTCCACACCTGCCCAGAAATCCTTACTCCCTTGGTTTGACACACGATCCAATTACACCACTAACACCCCAATGCACATACAATTAATCAAGACCACCCAGTCCAATATAATCCCTTTCTCGTCACATAATTATTGATATAATGAACAACAATTTATCACTATTTCCCTTCCAAGAACTCAAATATATACTCATGATTTGCATGATTCTTGTCTAAATATCACCACATACATGATTATCATAATTAACAGGACATTAAATCACCAAAATTACGTAGGCAACCCAATTCCAGAAGTCACACTAACTCCTGCACAAGCAACATCAAAACAACCAAGAAAAACACGAATATTGTCGTGCCGCCTAGTAGACATTCATCCCTACCAGACGGTTCATGAAGAAAATGCAGAAAATACAAGACAGTCTAACGTGACGCTTGGCGGCTCGGGCCTTACAGCTAGGAGGTTTCTGGGCAGAAACCTAGAAATCTCGGAAAACAGTGTGAAAGCAAAGAAATTTCATGCAATTATCTCATGGCAAGGCTCAATGCGACTTATACGAATTTAATACATATAGAAACAACTCCCCTTACCTGGAATCCTTGCTCCAATTGAGATCCTCACTCTTCTTTCACACCTTCTTTCCTTTGCTTCTAAAATCCACCACAATCCTTCTCCTCTTTGCCTTCTCTCTCAACATTAATGCTCCCTTAATTACCCTTTAATCTACTAAAACGAATTTTAATTAAAATATGGCTTAATGGTTATTCAATAACCATTACTTGGTGTCATCCAGCCCCCTAGGCTGCCTCCCTTGGAAGCTAGGGTTACTTTGTCTCTTCAATTCCACGCCAAAATAAAATTAGGCAAAAAGAAAGTTTAGTTTTGTTCCTAACAAGGTTTAAACACACAACCACTCAATTTCAAAGCCAATGCACAACCAATTCATGTTTCGTGATAATTCCTAAAATTTTAGGATTACATTATCACTAACCACATTCAAATATACCATTAAAATGATGCACAAATTCAAATAACATACAATTGGCATACATAGGACTTGAACCCAAGTCCTCTCACACAACCAAGTACTCTCAACCATTTAAACCAGTACTTTTCCACGTCATAGTACTCCACATTAAATGCCTTAAAGGTTCCTACTACCCGCATTTATTAAATAATTATTTAATTAATTATTTAAATTTCTCGTGTCTTACAATCGAGACTTTACTAAATGTAAAAGGAAAGACTAAAGATGGAGTAAAAGCACGATAAGATTTGACTAAAATGGGCGTCCGATCTGAGTTACTTCCACAATCAATTGGAAGACGCATCTACCTGCCTCTAGCTTGTCACACTCTTTCTAGAAAAGAGAAGCAAATTTTTTGTCAGTGTTTAAGAAGTGTGAAGGTTTCCCAAGGTTACTCTTCAAATATTAGTAGCCTTATTTCTATGCAAGATTTAAAGTTAGTCAGTTTAAAGTCTCATGATTGTCATGTGATGATGCAACAACTTTTACTAGTAACTTTTCGAGCCATCTTACATACTTTTGTCAGAGGTATTCTAACACGTTTGTGTATGTTCTTCAATGCCATATGCAAGAAAGTTATTAACCATCGAGTGTTAGATGATTTGAAAAATGAGGCCATTAGACTATTGTGTCAATTGGAAATGTATTTTCCACCTTCATTTATCGATATCATGGTTCATTTGATAATTCATCTTGTGAGGGAAATTGGATTATGTGGGCCAATTTTCTTGAGATGGATGTACCTAGTGGAGAGATACATGAAGATCTTAAAGGGATATGTCAAGAATCAATATCGACCAGAAGCTTCAATTATATAGTAGTGCATTGCAGAAGAAGCCATTGAATTTTGCTCAAGTTATATGCCAAGTTGTGAACCAATTGGAGTTTCTAAGACTAGATATGAAGGTAAATGTGAAGGTAAGGGTGTGAGTGGAGTGAAGATTCAAAGTGTTAGTAGAAAATTAGTTGATTAAGCTCATTTGTATATCTTAAACAACACTGTAGAAGTGATTCCTTTTATTTCGCAACACATTGATGAAACAAAATTTGCACATCCACGAATGAGTGAAAAATGGGCACTTAATGAACATAACAAAACTTTCTTATCATGATTTAAGAAAAAGATTTACGCAACTTCAACTATTTCTGAAACTCTATTGAGTCTAGCTCGTGGACCAAACATTGATGTCATTATATATGGCGGGTACTACATAAACAATCATCGTTTCTATTCAAAGATGGAAGATGACAAAAGTAGAGTTCAAAATAGTGGGATTACACTTCAAGCTGAAGCTGTACATTTTACCAATTCTAAGGACAAAAATCCAATTACGACATCCATGAGTTACTTTGGAATAATACACGAAACATGGAAAGTTGATTATATAACTTTTAGAGTGCCAATTTTCAAGTGTAAATGGATTTATAGTAATTTAGATGTTGGAAAAGATGACCTCGGCTTTACTTTGGTGGATCTTAACAAGATGAGTGATACAGATGAACCATTTATTATGGCTAGTCAATTAAGACAAATTTTTTATGTCATTGATCCAACAAATCAGAAATGGTCAGTTGTATTAGAAGGAAGAAGCATGCACGGAAATGATGATGAATATTGTTTAGACATACTTGAGACAACATCTTTCTCATCAAGAACCATTCAAGACAAGGTTGATGATGTAACCGATGACATCCATGCTATTTGAAGTGATCATAATGAAGGCATATGGGAGAACACAATACCTTGATAGGTGTTTATTTAATAATATTGTCACATTTACAATTTTTTATTTTTCCTGCTATTTTAATATAATAGAGGTTATTGAGTATATTTTCATTATTAACATTTCCTAACGATATGTTTTAGGTATGACGAGCTCCAAATCAGACCACAAGGGACCTAGTAGATCTGTGACTCGGTTGTCGAATGTAACAAATCGACGGGAGAGAATGCCAGTCCAGATTGATCCTCGATCAGGTGAACCTAGTGGCCTATGGGAAAAAAAGTACCGTAGCTACATAGAAATGGTGTCCAAAATGAAAGTTTATATTGCGATTGCATGTTGGGATGACGTCGCGGAGGTCGAGAAGAACCTCCTATGGCAGGATCTCGTGGTATGTTTACTTAAATCAACTATAGTATTTTTTATGTTACTTTTAATATAACATATTTTATGTTTTAAACAAAAAAAATTTGAGATTACTCCGAACACTAAGCGAATTAGAAAAAAAGGTGTTATCTCACATAGCCACCAGATAGAGGGACTTCAACACAAGGCTCACATGTTTGTGTGTGTTTGGAGAGAGACAACATGAAACCCCTTGTGCTAAGTACAAACCAGTCAACCTTCGGGAACTCACATGACCACATCAAGCTTTATTTGCAAACATGGATGACTGAGTCAAATAGAGAGATCTACTTTGCGCCATACATTGATGGATAGGTGTTTTTGCTTGTAATATTTTATGAAGTATTATTAATTATTTCGGCTATGTACTTGTGATTGATGGTAGGTACCATTGGCAACTATTGGTCATCATTCCAAGACAATGCACGGTTGTATGGTTTTGTTCATGTCATAGGAAGATTCCACCTGCTTTGAAAAACATGTTACAAGAGTAAGTATTACTTTTTTTCATATCATCTACTCTGTTAAATTAAAACTAACCAATGTATCTACTTAGTTATATTAAAACTAACATATGTTTTATGTTTCCAAAATTTCATTAGAATTATAGGTAAGCCTAGAGGCTAACAACTTAAAGTATTATATCCAAAGGTTGGAACTCATTCATTTTAAAGTTATTAATTTCTGCATGTCAATTTATGACTTTGATATGTGATTCTTTTATTTGTAATGTTTAGTGTAACAAGCAAGAAGATTCATGGGAATGCGACTATTATGTCATGTCTTGGATAAGAACAATCATTCGATCTGCAATTAAAGATGATTAGATAGAGGTAATAATATATATATATATATATATGTCTTCACATATTATAAATCATATCAAACTTTAAAGAATGATATTCATACATAATGAAATTGTATTACTTTTTCAGCGGTTCAAGAATTCATCACCTCTACCAGATGACATTATCCACACACTAAGAAAGGAATGGATAACATATTTATTAGAAAGATGAAGTTGATACCACCAGAATTAGAACTCCTTTCAAAATCTTTGTTGGACAATAGTTTCATGTTGAAACTTTTAGTTTGGTGTTATTTGTATTAGTTTAGAATACTTAAGTGTTATTAGATATAGCTGTAAGTCCATAAATGTGCTGAAAATATTATGAAACTATTCTGAGAATTTTTTTATTTTCAGGTGTGGGAATGTTGTAAAAACAGCCAAACTTAAAAAAAAAAAAAAGCAGCACTGTTTGACGTCTGGTGGTGCGCTGACAGACGTCAAATAACGTCGGTCATGGCAAGTCCTGACGTTATTTGATATATGGTAGAGCACTACCAAACGTCAAACAATACTGTTTTTTGGCACCATTCAGCGCGAAAATTGAGGTCTGCTCCATTTTACCCCGACGTTGGATAACGTCATACCCTTTTTTCCCCGACGTTAATTGACGTATGCTCTAGCTTCTGACGTTATTTCGACGTCATCCAGCACGACGTCGGTGTTTGGGCAAACGTCAAAGATCGAAAATATCGGACGTTAAAAGTCTTTTTTGTGTTATTAATCGTACTAATTCACTAGAGCTATGGAAGCTGAAACTCACAAGGCGGATTCCTAGACTCAGAGGCACCTTCATTATTTATTATTTAAAAAAATTAAAATATGAATAAATATAATTACTATAATTAGAAGCAATAGATAATTCTAATATAAAACTTATAAGAAATGGTAAACATACTAATAATGTGTTGGTGGTGGTGGATTGTGAGGCAACCCACTTTCAACACGGCTCGAACCAATCTAATTCGTGAGTTAAATGATTCGATATTCAACCCCATTCAAAAGAAATGAAAATTTTTCAATCTAATCATGCTCAAACACTAGGTCATGCTCAAACACTAGGTTGGCTCACAAGTCATGATCCATTTTTACATCTATAGGTAAAAGAAAGTAGGTGTGAGTTTTTGGTTTAGGATACATTCTGTACTCCAATTCGTAAGATATTTTTGAATTTGAAAATATCTTCCGAAACACTTAATCTATAATATAATTTTTATGCATTCCAAATTGAGTATTTTGAAAGGTATTTTTGGATCTAAAAATGCTTTCTAAAACACCCGATCGATAATGCATTTTTTTTATATTTTTTAATTAAGTATTTTGAAAAGTTTTTTTGGAATAGAAAATACTTTTAGTATCCCCAATTTAGAAAATATTAAAATAAAAAAATGGAGGTGTTTGAATTTTATTATAATTTTAATTAGGGAGGGTTTGTGAATTACAAAATTTAGGGGTGCAGGAATAAAAAAGGGAGTTGCAGAAAGGAAAATCCTAGACTACGGTGGGTTCAAATCCAAAAATAGGCCCAAATATTTTAACATTGAGTCTGAGGTATACCAAAAATATAATTTTAATATGAATTGACATGTTCTGCATACATCACACTGTTTCTATTTATTTGAACATCTTTTATGTCCAATAACATTTACTTTTACATAATAATTTTGAGTTAGAATTCTGATGAGTGAAGTAACTTTTATAGTCACTAACCTCTTAAATCTATGACAGAAACTCTTCTCTCCAAACAAATCAGAAGTGTTGTGTATTATCAATTGGAAATTCACTAAAAATGTGTCAAACTCAACCTATATATGTTATATGTTGGATTTTAAATATTGAATTTTGCTTTAACATTTAAACCTAATTGAACTAAGTGTGTGGTCCACAATGAGTTAGATTCAATAAGTGGCTAGCTGAAAGTAAATTCTTTCATAATATATTACAACAAGAAAAAATAATATATTATTAACTATTCATTAACTATTTAACTCATTTATTTTATTTTTACGATAATGGTACAACTTGTTCAAATTTAAGATCATTTACTTTATACACCGAAAAAAAATATAAAAATAGTTGATATTAAATAAGTTACAACAACAATTTAATCAAACTCCTAAAACCATCTTTATTGCTGAAATTTTAGTTGGGTTATTCGGTTCAAAAACTCTATTTAGAACAAACTCTTGAAAGCCTTCAAATAGAAGATGACGAGAGAAGTGAGAAAAGAAAGAAAAGAAAAAGAAGTAAGACATGAAATTTTTATAGAAATTTTTAGCTTAAGTTTGAGTTGTCAATATCGTAACTCCACGCCACTTCCAACATAAAATTTGAACACTTAATCTTTACTTCCAACATAAAATTTGAACACTTAATGTTTGTAAGTTTTTTTTTTCTTATACATTGCTTAATTTTTATATTATTTTACTTCTAAAACTAAAATTAAATTTTCTTTTATATTTTTTTTTAATTTCTTTGGAAAACTTTTATTTCATCTCTTAAATAATATCTATTTTTTTTATGAAATTTATTCACTCTGACAAGGTCGGATGTTTACAAGAATTTTAATTTGTGTATTATTATTATTATTATTAATAATAGGTAGTGTTACACTTTTGACAAGTGTAATAATATATAGAAGTAACTATGATAAATAAAGATGTAACATTCTACAAAGGTTGACATATATTATTACAGTTTCAATGTCTTAATTAAAACTCTCAAACACATGTTCAACAAGTTTTGTTGTAGTGATTCAATAACAAATTAATTAAAAGATAACACATGAAAATATAGATAAATCATCTACAAAAATAACTATGGGAATTCGATTTCATTTGTTTAACAATTTAGCAATCTTAAGATTATACACAATGAATATGTTCCAATAATTTGATTTTACTTAATTCTATATTTGTTTAAAATGTACGGGTTTGAAACTAAATTTTCTTACAAAGTATGATATTATTTTTCTGTTGCTTGTCGGGATATATTTTGTGTTCAAAATTGGGATGTCCTCACCAAGTTTGATATAATGCATCACAGGGGATCGAGTACCTACAAGTACTCCAATGTTTAAGTCAACTGGAGCGAAATATGCAAGGATACCAAACATAAGATTGAGTTTACAAATCTCTTACATGTGGCTTGAACTACTTTTATATACTTGTCTTTTACTAATTACCTTGAGTAATATTTGGATTATTCCATGAAATCTAACAAATGTCTCATTACAACTGTCGTGGCGTCTTGAGTTAATGTGTTATCGAGGTTACTATAGTTCCTACCTGCCTTTGTTTGACATACCTCTCCTAGGCCGAGATGTACTCACTCTTGTGATAAGTATGGTTCTTACTACTGCACTATGAAGGTTGTCCTGACCAAGATGTGTCAAGACCATCTTGGCCTAGATGTATTAGACTTCACACAATTGGTAGGTTGTTCTGATCGAGATGTGTCATGACCATTTTGGCCTAAATGTATTAGGATCATCTTGGAGTAGATGTATCAGGACCCATGGGCCTTACACAATACATTAGCCTTCCAGGCTCTTAGCAAACAAAGTGTAACAAGAGTTTGTATTAGGCCTTACATAATATATGAAGGTTGTCATGACCGAGATGTGTTTGGACCATTTTGGCCTATATGTATCAAGATCATCTTGGACTAGATGTATCAGACCCTTCATGGGGAAAGAGGGAAGGAGTTTGGAAAACAATTATATCTTTGACCAATATGTACTAGGACCATCTTAGCCGAGATGTGCAAGTCAACACAATCTGACATGTGCAAGTCCTACATAATACAAGAATCAATATCTCTGGCCAAGATGTATTGGGACCATCTTAGCCGAGATGTGCAAGTCCAACACCATCCGAGATGTGAAAGTCCTACCCAATACACTAGCCCCCTAGGCTTGCAATAAACGTTGTGTAACAAAAGTCTTGACATTAATCTTAGGTGAGGTCGAGATGTATTGGAATGCAACATCTTTTGTTATGTTGTTATCCCCTTGAGCCAAGACATATTGGAAAGTGATGGTTAGGACTGAGTTGTGACCACCTTGGGCCGAGAAGTGTTGCAAATTAGTGTCCTTAATTAAGTTGAAAGCTTGGTAGGCCGTGACATGTTGGAAAGCAATAACTTTAACTTGGTTGACATTTGCATAGGCTGAGGTGTATTAGGAAGCAATGTGTTTGATAATGCTGAAATGCACCAAGGTATAGTAATCTTCTGAGGCTACCCCACTTAAGACCTGTTTGAGTTTAGTGGAAGAGACCTAAAAGGAGTTATTTCCCCGATAACCTCATAGTGGTTTGGAAACATTTAAGACTGATATTAGTGCGGTCTTGACTTTGCTTACCATACTACAACAAAAATGACTTTAGATAACACTAAATGAGACCACAGATATAAAAATGTGGTCTAAAGATAGTAAATGTAACATTTTTTTAGATATGACTTTATATAAATGTTGCTTGTAAAAAGTGTGAGCTAATCTATAAAAATGTAGTCTAAAATACACTAAAAGTTAAAGCTTTTAGATTTGAAATATTCTATCCCTCCTTTTTTGACTGAAAATGCAAAACTTAGTTCAAAAGAAGCAAAAAATTAAATGTCTTCCCTCCCTTTGATTTTAGACTGAAAACACCAAGAACTCACAGTGTTGAAAATGTGAAGTTTGGAAAAACATGTACATCAAAATTGTTGTCTTTTATGAGGATTTTAAGCAACGATTTTAAAATTGTTGTCGTACTGAAAACCATGGCCTATTACCTACAACTACGCTTACCTAGACTACACCTAAATTGTTGTCTAAACTTTAACCCACGATTTTTGTAGTTTAACTCACAATTTTGTGTTGTTGCTTAAAGCGATTTTTGTTGTGCATTTGGGTTTTAGATTGAGGCTAATCAATACATGTTTATATTATGGTGTGTGCCCCTGTCATGATTTTAGTAATTCCTATTATGAGTGAAGTTGCATGTTAGCACTTAAATGCCTAGATGCATGATTGCATGAAAAGGGGTGAATATGTAGTGAGGATGATGTGTTAGAGTTTGGGACTGGCGGTTGTTAATTGGCGTAAGACCTATTATACATTCTTCACCCGCAATATATGTGTGGTTACATTTATGCTGTATTTGGTTTCACATGAGTATTATTCACGTAGATGGTAAGTAAGGTGCGGAACATGTTTGGTTCAACTGATTTGCGAATGCAGTATTTGGCATTTTTGAAATTTTTCGAACCTTTTTGCCTCGGGTCTCTATCCAACCGAAGCCTATAAGGGCTTTTATGCTTCGATTATCACTCAAACAAGGCCTATAACTCATCTGTGTTCCCCAAATTTTCAAAATTGCCACTGACAACAGAGGTTTTGGCCTCAGGTGGAATAGGATCGAGGCCTATACCACTTTATGCCTCGGTTGTTAATTGAATCGTGGCCATATAGCTTATTTAGGGTCCAAAATTCGCGAACCCAGCACTATTCATCTTCTCTGCGTGAACGAGAACTGGTTTCTTCTCTACACCATCGTCGCCCTCTCTCGTGATTGCGCTCTTCGTCGCCCTCCATCGTCGATTGCGCCTTTGTCCATCAAGCTAACGTCGTCGGTATTGCTTCGCCACCGAATAGCACGCGAAAAGCACCCCGATAGCACCACCGTCGTGCCGTCCATCGCACCACTACGCCACCGTCCACCACAGCCACCATTGTGCTCCGACGAACGTTGTCATTGCTCTGTGCCACTGCTCCGGTGAGTCTGTTGCGCCTCCTTCACCATTTCCAGCCACCGTCGCGCCGCCAATTCTCCTCGGGGTAAATTGAAAACGCGTTCTTTTTATTTTTTTTCGTTTTGTATTTTTTTTATGATTTAGTTAATTGTTTTGCATTTTGATGAGGTTTTTGGTTGATTTTTGCATTGTTCTTTATGCTATTTTTACAGTCTCTTATTTATTTTATTGTCTCTTGTTGCTCTTGAAGACGTAAGTATCGCGGGTGTGCATCATCTTCCATTGTCATTTCATTTTCACACTCCCAAGTTCTTAATTCTAATATTTTCTATGATTTTGTAGTCTGTTATGTATTAGTAATATGTTATATATATGTGCTTTATTATTTGCTTAAATATTTGTTTGATTTGTGAGTTAGCCTTAGTTTCCCGTTTGAGATCAATATGAAAATTATGTATTGTCCCCGAGTTTTCATTTTGAAGAAGCTACATTTTTTTTAAATTAGATATAAGGGGATACAATACTAATAATTTAAATGTATTGAATCTTGAATTGTCCAATTGGACAGTTTAAGAAGATTAATCACTTTCTAGTAGTTTATTAGTGCATATATATATATATATATATATATATATATATATATATATATATATTAAAATACATATCTTAAAATTCATGAATATTTGTCAACTGTGTTTTGTATTGATCTTCGGGTGCATATTTGATTGTGGTTTATAATCGCTTTCATTTCGTGTATCCTTAGGGCCAATGCGAAATGCTGACAAAATTTCGTGAAATTTAAGATATGTATTTTAAAAGTAATATGTACCAATAAAATAAAGAAAGTGAATCTTCTTAAATGGAATAGGGTCACACCTTGATTACGACGTGAGAATTGATTCAAAGATTACAAAAATTGTTCATGCAATTTCAGTATGGATCGAGATTGAATTAATTTACCATGTATCAGATGTCCTTGTGTCAACTGTTTGAATGAGAGAAAATTGAATGCAACTCAAGTTAGGGAACATCTTATTTGTGATGGTTTCCTTAGAAGTTATACAATATGGACATGGCACAACGAATTAATACACTTTCCAATTGTTTCTCAAGCTGAACATGTTGTCGATTCCACCATGAAAGAGCGACGGGAAGAGTGATGTGAAGAGCGAGTAGAAAAAGACAATATGGAGGACATGATACGGAATGTTGGTGCAAAAGCTTTTGTACAAGCGCATGTGTATGAGACGATGTCTACTGATGCAGAAACTACGTTGTATGTCGGTTCAACTAAGTTCACGCGATTATCAGCGGTTTTAAGACTTATGAATTTGACAATGACCAATGGTTGGACAGATAAAAGCTTCACAAAAGTGTTCGTACTCTTGAATGAAATGCTTCCTAAAGGAAATACTCTACCCACTCGAAACTACGACGCCAAGAAAATTCTTTGTCCGATGGGTATGAAGTATAAAAGGATACATGCATGTGCTAATGATTGCATATTATACAGAAAGAATTTGAAAATTTGAAAAAATGTCTAAAGTGTGGGTCATCACGGTACAAGCAGAAAAGAAACAGTGAAGATAGTGGTCAAATAGAGAAGGAAGAATATGCTTTGAAAGTAGTCTGATACCTTCCAATCGTGCCCAGACTTAAACGTTTGTTTGCAAATCCTAAAGACGCTAAAAACATTAGATGGCATGCAACTGAGAGAAGATGTGACGGACTCCTTCGTCATCCAGCTAATTCAATGCAATGGAAAAATATTGATCAGGAATTTCCCAAGTTCAGTGAAGAATGTAGAAATATTCGTTTTGGCTTAGCTACCGATGGAATAAATCCATTTGGTAATTTAAGTACAAACCACAGTTGTTGGCCCATTATATTATTCATTTACAACTTATCTCCTGGACTTTGCATGAAGAAAAAATACATGATGTTGTCTATGATGATATCTGGTCCAAAGCAGCCTGGAAATGACATAGATGTATATCTCAATCCTCTAGTTGAAGACTTGAAGTTGTTGTGGGTTGATCGTGTTGGAGTATTTGATGTTGTTGCTTCTGAAACTTTCATGATGCATGCAATGTTATTTTGCACCATTAATGACTTTCCAACTTATGGTAATCTGTTGGGGTACAATGTCAAGGGTCATAAAGCATGTCTTATATGTGAAGAAAACACTACATCTCATCAGTTGAAAAACGAAAGAAAGACCGTGTATCTGCACCATCGAAGGTTTTTACAAGTTAATCATCCTTATCGAAGGTTAAAGAAAACATTCAATGGACATCAAGAGAATGACAAAGCACTAACTCCATTAACTGGCATTCAAATTCATGAAAAAAGTTAATAAAGTACATCATGTATTTGGTAAAACATCCAAGAAGTCATCTACATCGAGCCCTTGGAAGAAAAAAATCAATATTCTTTGATCTTCCATATTGGTCGAAGTTACAAGTTAGGCATTGCATAGATGTCATGCATGTAGAGAAGAATGTGTGTGATAGCTTGATTGGTACATTAGTTAACATTTAGGGAAATACAAAAGATGGAGTAAATGCTTGTTTGGATTTGGTTGAAATGAAGATCCGAGAAGACTTGGCACCAAGGGAGGTTGGTAGGCGTAGTTATTTGCCTCCTGCATGTTACACTATGTCCAGGCAAGAGAAGATAAGTTTTTGCTTATGTTTAAAGAGTGTTAAGGTACCTCAAGGATACTCTTCAAATATTCAGAGTTTAGTGTCCATGGAAGACTTGAAGCTTGTTGGCCTAATGTCTCATGATTGCCACATCTTAATGCAACAATTGTTACCTATAGCTATTCGTGGAATTTTGCCCAAAAGTGTTAGACAAACTATAACGCGTTTGTGTGTATTCTTCTCTTCAATTTGTAGCAAAGTCATTGATCCTTTAAAGTTAGATGAACTTCAAGCCGAGATTGTTATCATCTTGTGTCAGCTAGAGATGTTTTTCGCTCCATTTTTTTTGAAATCATGGTACATTTACTTGTTCATCTAGTGAGAGAAATCAAGTTTTGTGGACCAGCATACTTAAGATGGATGTATCTCATTGAACGTTACATGAAGATTTTGAAAGGGTATGTGAAAAATCAATATCGTCCAGAAGTTTCAATGATCGAAAGGTATATTGCTGAAGAAAGTGTCGAGTTTTGTTCAGATTACATGGCAAAAGCAAAACCAATAGAAGTTCCTTAGAGATTATGGTTGAACAGGTGTTTTATAAGTAACAGCAACCGAGGTGTGAGTGTGGTTAGCAAAGATCGCGAAGAGTTTATGCAAGCACACCTATACATATTGAACAACACAGATGAGGTAATGCCTTACTTATTTTCACACAAAGTCACTGTGAAAGAGAACAATCCAAGACAATCAGAGAAATGACATTTGATGGAGCATAATAAAACATTCATGCATTGGTTTAAATCTGAGACTTTGATGTGGTTAGCGAATGGGTTGAAATTTGATGTCATATGTTGTACAAGTTATGAAATCAATAATTGCACATTCTATACGAAGTCTCTGGATGATAAAAGCACAATACAAAATAGTGGAGTCAATCTTGAAGCTGAGTCGCTACAATTTTCTACATCTAAAGATCAAAATCATGTATTTGGATCAATGACATACTATGGTGTAATACAAGAGATATGAGAGGTTGATTATACCATGTTTACTATTCAACTGTTCAAATGTAAGTGGGTTGACAATAAGAGTGGTGTCAAAATGGATGAATCAAGAATGACTCTAGTTGATTTTCGAAAAGTGGGTTATCGAGATGAGCCATTTATCATGGCACAATAAGCATATCAGGTTTTCTATGTTAAAGATCCAACGTCTGAACATTGGTTTGCCACTCTTCATGGAAAAAAAACATATTGATCCTAATGAAGAGAATCTGAGTGATCTTAATATTGTTGTCACCCACCCATTTAGAAGAACGATCAATGTTGATGAAATCCCTCTAGTTGATGATGTACAAGCAATTCGAGAAGATCACGATGAATGAATATACATATGACCAATCAATAACTTTATGTATGAATTTCGTGTTCTTGTTAAAAATTTAGTTGTTTTGTTAAATAATGTTTTATATGTGATTTTATATGTTGCTTATTAATGTTTTGTGATGTTTTCATTTCACATATATATAAGTGAACATCGTAGTTCATCAGAGGATGAAGCACCTGCTAAGAGACCACCAGAGGAGCCACTAGGTTGAGACATCTCCTGATTAGAAGAGCTAATGGTCAAAAAATACATGTTGATATTAACGTCAACACAGGAATGCCTAGTAGTCGTTATACGGACGTCTTCAAAAGCTATTTAGGAATTTTGGCACGAGAGAGAATATCAATCCTTACTCCATATTTTGATCATGTCACTAAAGTTGATCGGGAAATGATATGGCAGGATTTATTGGTAACTAATATTAATGTTATTAACGTTATACTTTGATTTTGTTGATAATATGTTAAATATTATTGATGACATTTTCTATATTGTAGCTAACATTTGATATTCCAAATGTGGCGACGCTTAAACAAAAATGTTTGTCATCGGTGGTTAAGAAATTTTGTGGTTTTAACAATGAATTTATTTTCTTCTCAGACATCATCGGTAGTTACTTGTGGTTTCCCTAAGGGAGAACCTTGTTATGTGGTTTTGCTCTTTGCACCGCCCTCCCCCCAACCATCTTAGACAAGTGATAAATTGGTAAGAAACCTCAATCTCAATCTTATGAATATGACATGTTATATAAAAGTATCCTTACTTATTCCCTTTATCATAGTTCAATTATTGGACATAACATGTTGTTAGGGAGATCAACGGCTAAGGCAAAATGTCTTGCATGGTGTTCCCTCCAGGTTTGATCTTTTTATTCATATATTTATAATTGTTTGATTTGATTTTCTTCCTTAATTAATTTTAATGTTGTTGATATAATGTAGTGTAATAGACAAATCGGCTCATATGAGTGTGGTTACTATATAATGCAATGGATGACAACAATTGTGCGTGCTCATATTACAACTAATTGGGAAACGATAATATATATTTGAATTAAAACAATTACTTTGCAATATACTAAATTTTGGTATACTAGAGTTGTCTTTCTATATACTAACTTAAGTTAATGTCTTATTTTGTAGACATTCAAGAGTCTTTGCCAATTCCTGCGAAGTCCATAAAGTTTGGTAGGATATCATGTGCAAAATTCATAATTCAAATGTACAATAGTATTGATTAGGGTATATGTATTTGGATTGTGGATATTTCAATTATCTTTTAAATGTTTTTGGATTGTGGATGTTTGAGAAAATATTTTGTTCTGGTTTGTGCTGGTCTGTGAAAATAATATGCAGGTTTAAATGTGGGAATTACAATAAAACATACAATTTATTTAAAAAAAATGGTAGAATAGGCCTCGGTTCACCAAGACCGAAGCCAAAAGGTAGTATATGGCCTTCGTTCTAACCACAACCGAGGACAAAGGCTCTGCGAAATTTTTAATTAAAAAAAAAATTGTTAACCTATGGCTTTGGTTCTCATAGACCCAAGGAAAAAAAATCCCTCTATGGCTCTGGTCCCTTTGCAACCGAGGCATAAAAGTGCCTCTATGGCCTCGGGTGATAACCCCCCTTTTAGCCTCGTCCCAATATGCATCGAGTCTAAAACTAAGGCAGAATAACGAAAATAATCGGGGCCAAAACCTTACTGCACTGGTGTTGGTTACTATTGAGAACATTAATAAATTATTTCAAGTTATTAATGATAATATCAATAAATTATATTTTTTAATTTTAAATAATAATTTTAATCCCATTTTAATATATTTCTCCTAATTACATCGAAGGACAAAATAATAATCATACAATTTAATCTATTAAAAAAAATTAAATTTTATCAATCACATCGTTTATAAACTTTCATAAACTTTTTATTTATATTCACTCAAAATCATATTATCTTTCTCTCCATCTAAACAACCCAACAAATTAATACAAATTCATTCTTCGGAATCCAAACTCCATTCCAAAGACATTAGTCATCTGAATCATGTATATGTAGAGCTCCACACTTCCATCCAAACACATTATAGTCATCTGAATCATGTCTATTTAGAGCTTTTGTTTCTTGATTAATGTGTGTTTCAATGTCTGATGGATTCTGGTGTTTTCAAATGGCATTATGTTTTCCTCCGTTGTAACATGTGTGTGTAAGGTGCGGTACCTTTTTTTTTCTTTTTGTTGGTGCATGTGTGGTTTTATGGTTGGTTCTTACGTGAAGGTAGATAAATGTGGGGAAGATAACTTTTATAAAGGGTGGAATTTTAATTGCATGGAATGGTGTGATGTGATGTGTAGGACCCATGTCTTATTTTAATAATTAGATTATCTTTCCATTTTAATTTTAACCAATCACAGATGAGTTTGCATGATGGGCTGGGCCTGCGTTTATACATGTATGTTGCTCAGTTACATTTGCTTCTCCATGAACCTCCAAAACTTTTTCTTATATCTCCAAGTGTCTCCAAAACGTTCTCCGATATCATTAAATGTCATAATTTATGACTCTAATAACTTCACTTACTTTCTATCATAGATGTTGACATCACAAATAATATTTAAATGAATGTCATTTTTATATTTTAGATGTCTCGATGTAACGTCCCATTTAATTTATAAACTTAATTAAAAGAAACGCCACACACAAAAGTATAACAGCGCAGTCTTGGGGTACTTAACACCACCCCTACAAAGCTAGGCACACCACGATGTCGAAAGAAAACCAGTTGAAGAGTTTGACAGATACAGATAGAGTATTAAAGCATGTCGTAATACATGGGCCAAAGCCCTAAAGAAAAGCCCAAAGAACTAAAGTCCAGTCCAAGCAGACTATGCAGTGGAACCATCACCTCCCTGTTGTCCACAGGTGTTCCTCGCATCTGCTCACACCAACAAGTTGATGATCATCGCAAAAGAGAGTATCACACAGCAGAACACACAACAATAAAAGTAGGGTAAGCTAGAGCATAAAAGTTTTCATCCACACGATCAAATACATATTCACCACTCCATATACACATATCAACCAAACATGTTATGACTTCTCAAGCAATACACAAAGACGCGACTCGACTCATCCGGATACATATAACCTGGTCGGATTCAGCGGATGCTTGCACTTGTGGTGGATACCTCTGCTCACCCCCGAGCTGCTCACCCCCGAACTGCTCACCCTCGAGCTATGTGTTACAAGTGCTACAATGAATCAATTTCCCTCACCACAAGGTTAGCCCTTAATGAATTTCAGGCCTCCTACTACTCTCACCACAAGATTCAGTCCGCTCTAGGTGAGATTAACTGACTCCTTAGAGTGTCAGGATGCAACCTTACCTTGAATCCTTACCTAGTTATACAGATGGGGCACCACCATGGACACCCACTAACAGGGGCCATGGAATTACGTCCCGACCACTGAAGCACAACCCTGAAAAATCCCACCTAGGGATTTCAAGGAATTACGCACTGACCACATACCAAAACATTATCAAAACAAGTAATTATTCAACACACACATATGTAAATATCCCATGCCAACCTTGGCAATTCCATCCTCCGTTGTATCCCATGTCAATCTCAAACCACGAAAGTAGGAGTGTGTTTCATACCGACATCATGCCACGTTCATTAACCAATCTTCACTCATGTCTCATGCCAAATCCATACCAACACATCACTTTAATTCCATGAATCATCCCATACCAAAAGCACACCCATATCATGTTAAAACTCATGAATCACAATTCATCATTCATCTTATTCATGCAAAGCCACTCAATTCATACTTAGAAGGGCATAAAAAATTCATACATATATTCAACATCAAAGAACAAGGAAATCCATCAACATACATACTCCTCACTCAGCCCTTCGCTCAGGCAGAAGAGCCTCGCTCAGGTGAGAGGTCTCCCTCGCTCAAGCGAGCACCCTCCGCCTAGGCGAGGGCTCAAGTCAGGAACAAAGGCACTATCGCGCCCACTCGCTTAGGCGAGACCACCTCGCCTGAGCGAGATGGGTTCTCGCTCAAAACTGGTGCTCGTCGCCTGGGCGACCGTTCGCTCAAGCAGCCTAGGCGAGTTACTGCTAATCTCGCCTAGGCGAGATGTACTCGCTTGGGTGAGACAACCAGAACCCGTCCCTATTCACGCAAGCAGATGCATCCAAACAGACCAAAACATGTTTTTAACAGCTCCCACACAGATTATAATGGCACCCAACATTCAACTCACGAAACAAGACCAAGCATATAAGAACACGAAATAAAACAGTAAGCCCTAACTTCCCCGTACCTGGAAAACGTTAACTAAGGCTTTGATACTCGAACAGTGAAGGACAATAGCTTAAGGAATAGCTTCGCGAAATGAAAAACAATGGGACAAGTTCCAAAACGAGCTCATTAGAAAGCTCTAACTGGGAACATAAGGGAGAGACAAAATGAACATAGAGCTTGAGTTGGGAGAGATTTACGCGGAATGGAAGAATGAGGCTGAGCTTGCTAGGCGATGACGATTCCAAACCCTAGCAGAGTAACGACTGCAGTTCTTAGAACAAAGGGGCAGATTCTAAAAGTGAGTAAGAGGGTTAGGGTTAGGACAGACTTAGGGTCTGTTTTTCCCTTTGGGCCAACCCTTAGGCCCAACTCACATGGGGCATCCCTTTTTAAATTAGGGCAGAAAAAGTGGACCTTACACTCGACATCCGTAACTTATTTTTTAAAAATTTTCATTTTAAATTTTTTTATTTGATTCTTAATCCATTTGATGCAATAACCACATTATAACATGTATAAATATTAATATAATAGTTGGTGAATTTATTTTCAATTATATGAAACTGGTTTAATTTTAAAAAATTAAAAATGATGTTTATGAAAATTGTATTGCGGATGTCAGACATCCGTAATAATGTTGAAACGGATGTCATTTTTTATTGCGGATGTTGACATCCACAACCTTTTTTTTAAATTTTTTTTTACTTTGATTATTTATCCATTTGATCACAGTAATCATACTATAACATGTATAAACATTAATATAGTAGCTAATTAATTTATTTTCAATTATGTGAAACTAATTTAATTTTAAAAATGATTTTTATGAAAAATTGTATTGTGAATGTCGACATCCGAAATAATGTTGAAACAAATGTTATTTTTGTGTTGCAGATGTCCACATTCGTAACCTTCTTTTACTTTTTTTATTTTCATTTTGAATATTTTATTTTTGGCTTTGATTCTTGATCTATTTGATGGAATAACCACACTACAACATGTATAAACATTAATGTTGTAGTTGGTTAATTTATTTTAAATTATATGAAACTGATCTAATTTTAAAAAAATTAAAAATGATTTTTATGAGAAATTGTATTGCAGATGTTGACATCTGCAATAATGTTGAAACAAATGTCATTTTTGTGTTGTGGGTAGCAACCTTTTTTTTAATTTTCATTTTGAATTTTTTTTTGACTTTGATTCTTGATCCATTTGATGTAGTAACCACACTATAACATTTATAAACATTAATATAATAGTTGGTTAATTTATTTTCAATTATATGAAACTGATTTAATTTTAATAAAATTAAAAATGATTTTTATGAAAAATTGTATTGGAGATGTCGACATCCGCAATAATGTTGAAACGTATGTAATTTTTGTATTGCGAATGTCGACATCCGCAACCTATTTTTTTTATATTTTCATTTTGAATTTTTTTTTGGCTTTGATTCTTGATCCATTTGATGTAGTAACCACATTATAACATGTATAAATATTAATATAGTAGTTGGTTAATTTATTTTCAATTATATGAAACTGATTTAATTCTAAAAAATTAAAAATGATTTTTATGAAAATTGTATTGCGGATGTCGACATCCGCAACTCATAAGTCTAAACGGGATGTCGACATCCGTAAATATTGAGGGTGCAGGGTTGTTAGGTTGTGTCATAAATAGAGGAGAGAGAATAGTTACTTTTTACGTTTTAATTTTTACTGTGAGGGCAAAGGTGAAATTAAAATTCTTTTTGGGGTATTGGAGAAAGCTTTGGAGGTGCAGGGAGAAGCCACCTTACATTTTATTATGTGCGCTTTATTTACTTGTCTTTTTAAATTAGGTCAGTTGATAAATATTTTTAGTATCCTTTCGTTTTTAATAAAATGCTTAATTGTGTTACTTTCAGTTAAATAAAATTAGTTTGTTTTAAAATAAATGTTGAATATATACATGGTCATCATTTAATATTTGTGAATAAAAAGTTTGAGTCGAGCGATCATCCATATCAACCTAGTATTTAATGTTTTTTATTTTTTTAAATAATTAAAATATGTTTGTTAAAGGAATTAGTGCTCGAACGACCGTGTCAGTCTAGTACTTAATGCCTTTATTTTTTTAAATACTTAAAATGTGTTTCTTTTAAAAAGATAGGAGTACTCGAGCGATTGTTTGCATCATCCTAGTACTTAATACCTTTCGTTTTGATCAAAAAATATTTTCAAAATTAAAAAATATCAACACTCGTTCACTTAAGCCCAGTTCTCATCGACATCCCTTTTCCTTCAAGCCTAGCTCTCACTGGCACAATTTATCAAATCCTTTTTAAGAAACTACATAACCCAGATTTATCATTTTGAATGAAAATACATAAGACCAAGTTCAATCCTTTTCGGGCTCAAGAAACCAAAAAATAATTTTGTTTCTTTTTAGTATTATTATCTTATTATTTTTGGGAAAAAATAACATTTTGAAAACTACATCAACTTTGCATGTTTAATTAAAGGTGTCGCCCTCGAGCGGGCGCTATAGGGTGCTAACACATTCCTTACGTGTAATCGAATCCTGAACAAATTATGGTGGTGACTCCAAAATCTTTTATAAACTCGTTTGCTTTTAGTTCATCATCCCATCGTGATTCAGGTTGCGACAATAGGTGAAATAACTTGGACTTAGTTGCTTGACTATTGGGAGAGTAAAGAGTTCAAAGACATATCCTCTCAAAATAAAACAAATAGAGCTTCAGTTAGAAGTGGAGCACTACACTCTACAAGACGCAAATCTCACCTTGAGATTGCATTAGGACTCGTAAGTTTTCTGTAACATGTATACCAAATTTGCTTACAATATTATTGAACATTTTATATGGTTGGTGCATAAATTTTCTCAAGAGTGAAAACATGGTCATCCTATGACGAATAGGTCGACAAGAACTACAACAACAACAAATATTCAATGCTGGAAAGATGTTGTTGGAGGAAAAAGTAGAGGCGGAGTTTATAACACTAGGGACTTGGCTACCAACATTCATCATGGTGTGTCATCCCTCACTCAACCTTCTACAAATTTAGGCTGCACAATTCATCCAAGACCGGTATAGTTGGTTGAGCTAGAGAGGCTTCTAGAAGAAGTAAAACAAGCCACTTTGAGAGTTGATGAAACTGATAAGAAATATGTTCTCGTTTAAGAAGAATTGAGTTTAATCAAGCAATACTTAGCCATGATGTTGGAGAAATAGGTTGCAGACACTTTAACAAGCACTAGTCACGTGCATCCGCATTATGAGGAAGACTTGGATGATCAACCCATTCCTTGAAGATGGTACATCTTTGTTTATTATCAAATTATGTATACACTTTCTAACAATAACAATTTACTTTCTTAATTATATTATAGGATACTCATAAAATGGATTTAGAGATTAATCTCTTACATTTTAGTTTTTAGTTTTTTAAGTTTTAGTGCAATCCTTCTCTCTTCCATTGTGGATTTTGTATTAGAGGTGGCTGCTACTAGTTCTATAGGCTAAGTAGTGTAGGCTAAGTAGGAAAACATAGAATGAAGTGCTATTGTGACTGTAATGACAATATCAGGACTTGTCTTATTTGGATTTTATACTCATGAATTTGATCTAATCAAATTCACAAATGTACTTAGTTTTATGTTTGCAGTTTCACTTTTAAATAAATGAAATGATATCTTGGATTTGATGGACTCAGCCCAAGCCCACTACATGGGCCACATTCAACTCAAGGCCCAAGCTCATCAAAAGGTCCAATTACTAGAAGTATGATGAGAAAGATACAAGAGGGCTTAGAGCAACAAGAGCCCAATAAGCTTAATAGGTTTCACATGCTATTCTCTTAGGCTAAAGAAGATATCAAAATATGATGGACTTCATGTAAATTCAGTAGCAAAGTCTTTTCTTTTGGGCCAAATGTTGGGCTTGCTTTCCAAAATAATTGGCCAAGGTACATTGTTTCTAGCTTCCAAATTGGGCCAATTCAAGCCCACTTTGTAAGCTTGGCCGAGAAGCTTCTTAGGAGTATCTTTCTCTAATTTTGCATATGGTGGAAAAGCATGGAAGGCATGAATTGCCACATGGCACACAATCCATGAATCATGGATCTAGAAGGCATGCATCTTGCCTAAGCCATGCATTCTCATTCCATTTCCACACACATTTGCATTGCATTTGAGGAAGGTTTCTCTACTACAAATGGGAGCCTCCTTAGCTTGTATCTGGTTACTCTTATTTGAATGGTTAATGCCTTGATGTTGAGAGCACTCCACACATTTGCCTTATTGAGAGTCATACTAGCTAGAAATCTCTTTAGATTAGCTCTAGCCTCCTTCCTCTAGGATAACTTCTCCTTCATAGAACTTCATGTCCACTGAACCTTTCCATTGCTCAAGGGCCTTTAACCTTGCTTCCAATCCAATTTTGTTGCACCTATGAAGCTCCTTCTCCATCAATCCGTGCAAGGAGCTCCATCAAGATTGCTGGATTGCTTGAAATGTGTCTAGATGCAAATTTTGGGATGTGCCTGGAAATAAATAATTCATAACAAATTTTGTAGGTATTTGTGTGGGTCAAGCCCACACTAGGTCGACACCAACGATTAAAGTGCAAATTGTTTGCATAGGCTAACCCACACAAAGCCTTGTTTCAGCCATGAATTTTCATTTATTCTTGGGCTTAGCCTATGCAAAAATAAGAAGAATGCATTGAATTCTCCCTATTTGCATTGTTCTGATCGATGAAAATTGTCTAAAATTTTTCAGTTGTTTCAAGTGTCTGTGGGCTTGACCCACGCATACGAAATTATTATCATATTTTTTATGTGTTTTTGTCGATTGAGTCGACGATAAATAAGTAGCAAATATTTGTCCCCGTTTAATCGAAACAAACGAGCTTTGCACCAGAAAATGGGTGTGGTCCATGTTACTGTCGTTGGACCGACGCCATCATCCCTTTTCGTCGATTTTAGACCATTGACGTCTGTTTTATAACCGATGAAAATAGCTTACACATGTGATTGATGTATGTGTTGTGGAATATAAAAGAAATACGACTGAAATTATCGAAAGAAATTGACAATGAAAAGAAAAAAGAGAATTAAGAATTAAATTTTATGAAAAAATTGTAATTGTAAATCAATTTATTTTATTTTAACATATTTAAGGTAGGAACAATAAAACTAATCGATGTACACATTTAATTTAAATTAATAAAAGAAAAAAAAAACATTTACAATATTTACATATATCAGTCGTACTAATAATAGACACATATATTTCAAATAATTTATGCAAAATCAATGGACAGAAAAACATAATTGATTATTGTGTTTGAAAGAGTTACATAACTATTATAGTTATATACATAATTATATTCCTTTCTTTTGAACGTAATAATTGTGTTATCTTCAATATCTGTCATCGTGCACCATCAACACAGCCATAATCTCACACGCATGTTATGCAGAAGATGATGTTAGCTGAGCCTCATACAACTTATACAGTATGCAATGCAATATCATTATGTGATAGTCAAATGTTGTTTACTCACGTTGAGTTCAAAGTAAGGGCAAAGAGATAAATTCTCATTGCGATCCCAAGAGAAAGAAACCCAAATTTATTTGCCAATGGCATGAAAATTAACATTACAATACAGCAGAAAAATGGTAAACATAGGTGAAGAAATCAAAGGTCACACGTTATCCAAAGTGGTTCTGCAAACTCGCCCTTCAACTTATCCCAATCTTCACCATGACTTCCACCACACAAGACCAAATCCCCATGGTGCCACGTGGGCGTTCCATTCTCATAGGCATTACACGTCAGCCTCCTCAACCCACTCCCATCCACTCTCACCACGTACAGATCCCCATACGGCTGAAACTGGTTCGGCAACCCAATCGGCTCCGCGGTCACGCCACCCAAGTTCGCCGTGAACAGCAGCCACTCTCCGTCGCCACTGAAGCACACGTGATTCAACCTCTCCCTCTTACCCTCCACCCCTTTAGCCACCTCCACCCTCCGCAACCCACTCCCATCTGGTCTCACCAAATAAATCCCAAACACCTCACTGTTCTGCGCCTCATGCCTGTTCGACGAAAACGCTATCCAATCCCCTTTCGGTGACCAGCACGGCATCGTATCGATCCACGCCCCCTCCGTCAACCTCCGTAACCCGCCGTTGAACTCCCCCTCAACGCCGTCAACTATGTACAGATTCTTATGCCCCGACCTCCCTGACCGGAACACCACACTCTTCCCGTCAGGGGAGCACGAGGGAAACGCGTTGTTCCCCGTCTCCTCTCTCGTGAGAATCGTTAGCTTAAACGGAACCTCTTCACGGTCGTTTGTTAAATGAACTGGGTCGAATTCGATACGTGCGATTTGAACCGTTTTGGAAACGGACTCGAAGATTGGACCGATGGAGGTGTATATCACGTTCTTTTCCGTTGGGCTCCACGCGTTGTGAAAGCACGTTCGCCCTTTGAGTAAAGTCCAGCGTTTAGAACCGTTTGATCTAATGATTTTAACTCCGCCCGTAAGATCGAAGCTGTGATTGAAAGCGATGAAATCGCCGTCGGGGGAGAAGCTAGGAAACGAACCGTTAAGTCTGAGTAACTGTAAATCATTAACCGGAGAGAGAACTTTATCGAGGTGCGGGTAGGTTAACTCGCCCTGAGTTGACTCGCCTCTGAATCGGTGGTACCCGAGGTGGCGAGAGTCCAACGAGACGAACGGGTTGTAGTGGTGGAAATTAGGATTTATATCTCCGGTGATTCGTTCGAACGTTTGCGTTTCGATATCGAAAACCTCGACGTGCCGGAACCCGGTCTCTTTCCTGCGAGTTGCGACTGCAATGCGCTTCCCGTCGTGGAAAGCTGCCGGAGTAAAACAGTGCAACCCCGGCGGCGTCACGCGAATTGGCGAGTGCGAGTTTTCCGATACAGATAGATCATCCGAATCGGTTAAATTGACGCAGAAGATACTCCACCATCCATCTTCGGCGATTTTGTGGAAGAAAATCGTTGAATCTCCCGACCACGTTGGCCAGCCCCCGCGTTCGCTCACAGTGACTCGTTTTCCAGGGTCGGCCTCGGGGAAAACGACGATCTCCGTTTGGAGTTCGCGGAAATCGTTGGTCTGCCACCGGCGAGACCGATAAGATGCGACGGCGAGGAATTTCCCGGTAAGGGACACGGCAGGGCTGTAGTCCACCTCGCCGGGCGGGGTGAGTCTCGTGACTGTGGCGGTGGCGCCCTCCTCGAGAGCGGAGGAGTAAACGGCGCTCCAGCTGGTGAAAACTTCATCTCGTTGGTCGTGCGTGGAAACGAAGTAGAGGTTTCCGTTTCTGATAATGGGGCGATCGAGGAAAAGGGCGTTGGGAAGAAATGGTAGAGGCTGGGGTTTATTATCGGGTCGAGTAATATAGAAACGGGGCGACCCAGTTCGTTCGGAGACGAAGACGACGTCGTTTCGGTGACTAATGAATTGCGCGTTGAAGTTAATTGAAAGACCATCAGTGAGGCGGTGGTCTGAGGCGGCGTGGGGTGGAGGGTGGTGGTGGCGAAGGTCGACGGTGAAAACGTCGAAACCGTATTGGGTCCTTCCGACTGTGTTGAAGACGACGGTTCCAGCAGGTGGCAACATTGTGAGGGAGTGAGAGTGGTGCTGTGTGGAGTGAAGTGGATGCTGATACGGTGGAATGGTTTGGGGATTTAAAAAGTGTTAATCTTGCACTTTTTGCGTCTGCAATGACGTAGGATTCTCAACATTCTCAGAACCCATCTTTGATTTCAACTTTGAAGACGATATTCGGATAAAGGTACGTCTTCTTAACCTTACCTTAATTTATTTTAATGCATTCCTTATATTTGACTAATTTTGCACTTTTTTAATTTTTTTATTTAATAAACAAAAATTAAACTATGGGATGATGAATAATCATTTCATTTTTTACCAAAATTAAAGTTTTCTTTTATATATACACAATTGTGGATAAATACTAAATAACCCAGAAGGAAAAAACAGAAAAGAATAATAGAACTCATCTCACCGTTCCCACGTGGTCCATATGATTGGACGTATCCTTTTTCTTATAAAATTTTAAAATTAAAACAATCACTATACTTTAAATACAAAATATCTGTTTTTAGCTTTTTCTTTAATCAAATTTAAAATCAACAATTTATGATTAAATTTTGGTTTTAGTTTACTAAAATATTTTTCTTCAATTTTGATCTTCTAAAATCTGAAATTATTATATGTTGTTGTTGAAAATATTTTAAACTAAATAAATAAATAATATTTCTTTAAGAAGGGATATGAAATAATTTTACGTATCAAATGTTGACACATCATAAGATATAATTATCAGTCGTGTATAGGAAACTTAATCTTTTAGTAACACACATCGTTCTTAATTTATCCTCTTTGCCTTATCTTTAAATTAAATTTTAATATTTTTTTTCAAAATAAATTATTAATGGCTGAAAAATATATCATAATTAAAGTTATTGTTTTTTAAATTAGAGTTTCAGTTCATATTTAAATATATCTTTATTAAAAAAACTAATGGTGATAAAAATTACTAGTTTATTATTATCTAGCCTCTATAAATTAAAATACGGATTTAAATTTTGTTCTTAAACTTATAACTTGCCAACATTAAAACAAAGTTTCATTAATAAAAATCATGGAAACTAAAATTAAATTTTGTAATATATACCTACCTAAAAATATATTTAAATCATAAAATAATTACACTTTATGTCCTTATTTGTTTATTATAATAAGAAGCAAAATAAAGCACAATGACAAATGGGAGCCGGTATGGTTTTTATTAATTTTTTAATATTGGGTATGCTTTTTGGTTAATCATGACTAATTATACAAATTAAATAATCCTAAACGGAATATACATTATTTATGGTACACTGTATTTTTTTTTTTTTTTTGTGTTTTAACGAAACAAAGGTTAATAATACAACCGATTAACAATCATTGCGATAAATAATAATATTTAAGTTGGAAAATAACGTTTCAATAAATGGTTGAGTAAATAAGTTTTTTAGTTACTTGTATAATTAATATTGATCGTCGACATATCAATAATAAATGAACTTAAACTCTTTTTTGTTTTGCTTTGTTTGGGATAAAAGTGGGTATTGAGAAGGTGTAGCAGTGAATGAGAGTGTGAAATAGAGAGATTCCTTATGAGATTAGGGAAGAGAGTCAAGATTTTTATTATTTTATGATTCTTGGTTGACACACAACTTTGCGTTTTTTATTTTAACACGTTTTTTACTTGGTCCTGTATACGTGGACGCCATGAAGATTATTTACACTACCAAAAACACCTACTATTTCAATGTCTTTCTTTATTTGTTTACGTAAAAGAATAAATATTAATTTGTCAAAATAGATTAAAGAGTTATTTTTAGATGAGAGAATCAGCAAGGTTTGGTGAAAAATCTTCCCAACAACTCATAACCATTAGTATATCACGTACTATTATTTCATTGTAATATGAGAGATGTATATGTTAAAAAGAAAAATCTAATATATGTAAATATTAACAAAATATATTTAAGAAGGGAACAGAGGAAGAGTTGTTTTAATAATGGGAATGTTATTGTTTCGGGTGTAGGAACCAAGCACCTACTAAGAACCACTTCAATTTTACTTCTCTCTTCTCTAAGTCTCCTCTCTTCACAATCTGCGATAACTTCTTCGCCAAGAAATCTTCTTCCTCGCTCGATCGGTTGACCAGACGATCGGGGTACCTGTCTAAAAGGCTCTGATGCTTAAGTCAGTTGATGGACCGATCGGTGTATAGATATAACTGCAGTAATAAATGCGAATTAAAGATGCTCACCAACCTACCTTTGAGCCCTATTTATAGGTATATTGACTTGTTTAATGTTAATTAATCCAATTAACTGGTCTCGTTTGGCCGATCGATCGATGGCCGCTTGATTAGGCTGGTTATCTTCTGAGTTTAACAACCTTAAGTGAATAATTAATCTATGTGTCTCATCGACCGATGGTCATATGTAAGGCACTACGCGAATCACTTATGAGACTGATCGACCGATGGATCTCCATGGGTTGATGCATGGTCGACCTAGTGACCGATCAACCGATGGTCCTTTACGAGGTAACGCGTGGTTCGTCTGTGGGACCGATCGACCGATGGTCCCTTACGAGGTAACGCGTGATTCATCTGTGGGACCGATCGACCGATGGTCCCTTTTGGGGTAGCGTGTGATTTATTTGTGGGGCCGATCGACCGATGATACTTTATAGTTCGTCTGTGAGGTCGTTCGACCGATGGTCCTGTTTTATAGGCAAGCCCTCCCAGCCTTGTTCGATGGACTGGAGGACTGTGCGTTACCGATGGCCCGATGGGACATACCGTACAGTTATATTATTAGTTTAAAAGATACAAATATTAAAGTGAGATAAGATATTATCGGAAGGAAATGATACAAAGAATTGAATTTTATGTTTATGTTTTAAATTTCATACAATATTATACATGTCTATTAGAAGGAGTTTTGCTAGACTATTATGAGAAGTAAATCTTAAAAATTGTTTAGTATTTATGTCATAGTTAATAAATACAACATAGACACACATGTTCCTTGTTTGTTCTTTGATGCAAAAGTGTTGACACAAATGTTTTAATACTATACACCAATGTTAAAAAAAAAACAAATTTTTAATTATAGTGGAATGGAGAAATAAATTATTGGTTATGATAAACATTAGATCATTAGATCAAAAGATAAGATCAAATTCATACATTAATAATAAGTTATAAATAACAAAACTAATCTAACTAAAGTTCAAAATAATTGATTTGGTTTGACTCAACCTTATTTTTATTCAAATCGAATTAAACCACTTAAATTTTATGTTTTTGAGTGTATTTTAATCAAATATCAAATCAAACCATATATCAAAATCAAATCATACAGTAAACACGTCTAACTATAATTACATTCTATTAGAGATTATACAAGTACGTATTTTAATTTATGAAATAATGACATTATTTTTAATTTAATACAAAACATAAATTTCTCTAGTTAGATACCAAAAATAGTTACAAAAGTTTGTATCTTTATAAATATTACGATTGTATCTTTATAAACTAGTTCATTGCATTATAATTTTTCTCGTGTACTTAAGTATGATATTTAAACAACTTATTATTCTTTCCAAGCTAATTATGCACTACTACCCGTTATTACGTACAGATAAATTATAAGCTCTTCCAACCAAATCATTTCATGCAAACCAAAATCAAATAAGTGAACTTTTTTTCTTCTCCTTTTTATATAATAATGATAATAAGATTTGATGATAGAATAATATTAATGATTAACATAATAATAGTAAAAGTAATATTAAAAATACGAGATAACAAAACAGACGTAAACAATAATAATAATTATTTTAAAGTTAGCCAACAGTACTTTAATACATAATTAAGTATTTTCAGTTACATGTATAACTAATATTGATTATTAATATATTGATAATAAATGAATTAAATATTTTTCTTTTGTTTTGTTTAAACTTTGTTTGGGAAGAAAGTGAGTTTTGAGAGGGTGAAGTAGTGAGAGTGAGTGAGTGTGAAATGGAGAGATTCGCCTGTAGAATGTAAAACTGCATCACAATTTTTTTGTTATTATTTTATCTGTCTTGGTTGACACGCACAGCTTTGCGTCTTTGATTTGAAGTCGTTCTCTTCCTATTGACGTGGACACCATCAAGATAACGTGCATAAAATATTATAAACATATTCGTTACTAGTTTTTTACATTTTTAAACATATAATAAAATACTAGTACTTTAACTTTTCTTATTCATTTATTTTAATTTATTTTTTTATTAAACATGTATTTGTCCTTCAACTATTACGAAAAATTATAAATGATCTATCTTCAAAACTTTAATTTTGTTTTGTCCACTTTCAAAAACAATGATTTTAGTCCTTCATTTTCAATGACCTTAAATTTTATTTCACGTGACAAATGTAGCATCTCATTTTAAAAGATTAAAACTAATAAAATAGAACACTTCATCATAGTACTCAAAACATGTAATTCAGTGTATAAAGTATATTTATACAATCTTATAAAAGATAGGAATATAAAATATAATGTTTATACATTCAAACTAAACCAAAACGGCCTTATATAAAACTAACCTCTTACTAAACCTCCCAAAGACATTCCACTACCCCAATTGATGGCCCCTCATTCTCTAGAGCAATTGACACTAAACTCAATTATTCTAATATATGCCATTAACATAGAATTTGCTAGAGGTGTGCATCTGTGATAGTTCCTAAACTTTTCATAACCTAGCTTCAAGGGGTTATCACCTAACCACACCCAATGTAAATCTCCTTCGTGGCAAGGACCAAAACATTCCAATGACTAAGACCTCCTGCGAGTCTCACCACATAAATCATTCTTACTATAATTGAATGTGAATGATTATTAGAATTCATGATATCTCCTTACTAAAATCTCCTATGTCAAGGCATACACTAAAGTTACCACCACCACAAAGAATTTTTCCTTGAAATTCCTTTAACATCATTATCATCATACATGCTGACACAAAAAACTTCATCCTTATTTAATAACAATTTATAGTCATAAACATAAATAAGGCCCATCACAACATTTTCACATCAAGTAATAATAATCAAAGCCATATACAGGAATCATATCCATCACATAACTATTAAAGCAACTAAAGATTAAAACAAAGCCAATAGAGGAACTGGCGCTCAACAGTGGCGCTCAGTGGTGGGGCTCAACGCCAAACCTCTTACAAAACTTGCCACTCATCGGCCCTTTTTTAGAGCCTAGCATTAGCGTGTTCTGGGACAGTGGTGCTCAATGGTGAGAACTCCCGCTCAGTGCCCTGTCATGAATCACAACCTAAAATTTTATGAAAGAAATAATCCTCAACGCCCCCAATGTGCTGCTTAGCGGCATGTCAACATAATAGAGATTGAGGAAGTTGAATATATTCAATTTGATCAAATAGGGTACTTTCCCTTATGGTTTTTGCTCAAATTCTAACTTTCTCATCCAAACACCAAAGATAGTTTCAATCAAACCCACCATTTTAAAATAGTTATCCTCAAAATTCCTAAGAGACTAATTCATCAATACACAAAAAATAGATTTAGCATCAAAGCACAGTCCAAACATTACATATAATAGCCAACTTCATCAATTCATCAATTCATGAATCACACACTCATTGTGCACCATACAATAATACCTAACCATATTTGTCACATTCAATCAAGCAATTTGGTAGAAAAACAAGAAAAATACAGTTGGTACATAACCTAGCTTCATTTACCTGACCAAACAACTCACGAGACTCTAACCAACGAAACTCCTCTCAACTTACAAAATGTTTTATCTACACATAGAAATATCACAAGAACAATCAGAACATAGTTTTATAATCATTGATTAACAAAGACTCATATTGATGACTAAAAAGACGCATGCAAGTGAAAGAAGACTCACATGCAACATAAAACAAAAAAAGACCAAGAAAAGGGTTGAAACTCAACTCAGACGAATGAATAAAATAATCAGTCTAAATTGAAGAGCTCATTGTGATGATCAATTCTATGGTTTTAATTCTTCAATCAGACGAATGGAGGATAACGACTATCTTGCCCAACTGAGACGTCAAATGCCACTACTGTCAACCGATGTAACCCTCACCACCGTCAATGAGACATCTCCTCATTTGCTCCTCTTCCTATGCACGAAATCTCGACATCTAAACAATAGCTTGTCATTGCGTATGTTCATTGGCCCTTCTTTATAGAGGACTTTCCCTTAATCCAATACAAAAAGGACTTGAAGAGCAACCATTGCAATTTAAAGAACCTATGACAAGGTCGAGGGCCAAAAGCCTAGAAGAACAAATATCCTTAAAGTTCTTAATGCTCCATGAAACTTGGAACTCAAAGGAAATGAAGATCATGGCTTGGAGCACATTATAGAATAGTTTTTCGTTTTCAAAAGATATTTTGTAAAGTTTTATTTTTTGTACGCTCGTAGGGCGAAGAGTTTGTGTCTGTAACAAATGAATTTTTGCATTTGTTACGGGCCCAACGTCTTTGGGTCTTCCTTATATATACTTGCACCACAAACAGATGTAAACACTTTAGATAGTCATTATATTAATTTTTAAATTCATTAAGAGAGGATTCTCTTAGTTCTTGTCATAGAACATTGATTATTATCAAAGATTGAGATCTTTGTGTCAAATCTTCATTGACTCATCAATTTTTTAGATTGTGGCTTATCCATATCAGTCTTATTTCCACGTTCTTCTCTGATTTTCTTTGTTACGGGAGGACTCAAATTCAGATATGATCGTACTCTTTGCTGGATAGGATTGTATCATCCAGTATCTAGAATAAGGTTCTGGTTTGAATTTCTTATTATATCTTTTTTTTTTATGTTCATAAGAAGAAAATATAAAATTCTTGAATGTTTGTGTTCTTTATTTTCTTTGTGTTTTCGTTTTAATTTGCATCTTTTTGCATTTGATTCGAGGAAATTGTCTATCTTTTTGTTTTTTGTTAATTATAGTTCCAATTATCTATTTAGAAGTTCAATTACATTGATTTACATGATTTTTAGGGTTTGTATTTTTGAAGGGCCAAAATACAAGTCATGTTCTAAAGAGATTGTAATTAATTATTTAGTATATTATGTTGATAGGTGTAAAACTAAGTCACACTATATGTTTATTAAAACTAATATTTTGCACAAAATGGTCATTAGAAGGTCAAATATATTCTACAAGGTTTATAAAACATTTTTCACAAATTGCTTATGAAATTTGTTCAAGCCAAAAGAGATAACAGTTCTGATCAATCAAAAGTACTTTATCAGCCTATGTTGCCAAGGATCCCCATTATTCTTTGCCTCCAAACTCTTCAAATTCCTATTCGTCTTAAGATTTTAAAAACCCCCAATCAACCAACCTGTCTTGCTTTAAATGTATCTTCTTTATTATTCGACCATTGAACTTTTATCAATACAAAATATCTCATATGTAACCATCATGGATATTATTGATTAAATCAGTGTTTGACCTAATATACTAATCGGTGTTGGGCCTATTGACCCAATTGGTATTGAGTATAGCACCACACAACCCCTTTAGCCTTTGCATGTAAGGCTAAACCATATTCTTATTACTATTTGATTCCCTAAACAACATTTGAAACATATAATTTTCCTACACTTCACTCTTAAGTCTTGTCTAACATTACATTATTTATGACAGACTGCCACATGACACCCTTTCTTTAAATGATGCGAGTTAAAATGAATGTTTGTGACTCTTTGAGCTTGGAGTTGCCACCATTCACATTGTTGACTTAGCAAACAATGTCCTAAACATTAAAGAAACGGTGTCACCAAGGCGACCAAGATATTTAAATAGAAGGCCAAGCCAACCGCAATTGGGCATTCTTCTTAATATGTTCCGCCCAAGCCAAATCAATAGTAGATTGGCCCTTCATAAGGTCATTATACAATAGTTTCAAGTGAAACTTCTATTTTTCTAACTCTTGAAAACTTTATGGGTACTGCAAAAATGGAATGTTCAAACAACACCAAAGCGTTGAAGGCAACAAACAAGAGGATTACTCATCTAACTAAAGCTCTGGAAGATGCTTACCAAGAGAGTGAAGAGCACTATGCTAAGCTCAATCAAAATTTGGAGTTATGAACAATATTGAGATCAACATTAAGAAAATAAGATCAAATGGGAGAAGTAAGAAGCAAAACTTAAACAGGAAAAAACTAAGATATCAAACTTTTTCATCTAGTTAAAACATGATAAGATTGAACTTTTTACTTCCCTAAAAAAGGTTAATGATGAGATAGCTCGAAGCTTTATGAGTGGTTTTCAAGGTGCAATTGATCAAGTAAAAATCCTCTTCCCCGAAATGAATTCAGTGTTTTAAATCCCTTAAAGGTGGTAGTGGACGGTCAAATCGTAGATGAACAATGTTGTAATCTTTCATTTTGTTTTTATTTTGGATAAACAAAATATTTTGTTGTCTTTTTTAAATTACTAGACAAATTACTAGACTTGCACTAACACAAAATGGGCTTTTTACATCTGACATTTTTGGCCTTTTACGTCTAGTTTAGATCAGACGTAGTTTCAAGACTCATAAATTTACGTCTGTTGAAATACCAAACGTAAATTTATGTCTGGTAACAACACAACAAACATAAAAATTCATGCTTCTTCTGGACACCGTGCACACTTGCCAAACAACCACTAACCAAATTTATTGATTATCCTCATCACAACTCAAACGCGAACAATACCAGATTTGTAATCAGAAAAACTCCTCTATCACACAAACACCCTCACGAAACCACTGCGCGAACCATGCTGAAACCTAGCAGCAGATTAGATCTCCACCAGATCTCCACCATCCATGCACCATGCCAAAGATTTCAAGTTGCACATCAACATAGCAAATCACAAAAAACACAACTTTCCGTTTTGCCAAAAAATTGCAAACAGTGACGACAAAATATATTTGTATTGCTGGAGACGCGTGAACCACTTTGTCCAAATCTGCAACGCAATGGAGGCCCTCCAATTCGCAGTGCTCACAGCGTGTTCAAAAGGTGGTTTGCAACATCTTCGCAAGGTGGTTCGCAAGCTATAAAGAAGAAAAGGAAAACATAGGTGGCGAGAAGAAGAGAGTGGTCATGAGCGTGTTTGTTTACACTGTTGCGAAGAAGAGAGCGAAAATGGAAGTGATGCAGATGAAGGGACATAAAATTTGATTTTTACGTCTGATCTCCTTTAGTCAAACAAAAATTTACGTTTGACCTCTATCTACTAGATGTAAATTTATGTTTAACCAAAGGTTTTAGACATAAATTTTAACAACTTTTACTACGAAAATGCCATCGTGCATTTTTTACGTTTGACATTTAATGATCAAACGTAAATCACATGACCTAATAAGCCCATTTTCTATTAGTGTTGCAAATTTTACCTACCATTGGATACTTGTGAACGTTTTTGTGTTGTATTTCCTTCAAATTGGTTAGACTTGTTATGGGAGTTGATATCTTTCTATTAGACTTCATAACTGTTTTCAATTTATTAGTTTTTAAAACATGATGCCTTGATAAGATACTATCATGAGAATTTCTAATTTATTTAAAGTGGCGCCTTAATAGGTCACCATTTGAAGAAGCTTTTTTGTGCTTTAGTAGGTCACCAAATTATTGAGAGTGACGCCTTAAGAGGTCATCATATTGACATAGGCATTGACGGTGTAATAGGTTGCATTTTTTATTGAAATTGACTTCTTAATAGGTTGCCATTTTGACGAAGGTATTGGTACCTTCATAGGTTGCCATTTTTTATTTAAAGTGTGACCTTAATAGGTTGTCATTTTGAAGAAGGTATTGGCACCTTGATAGGTTGCAAATTTTTATTTAAAGTGACAACTTAATAGGTTGCCATTTTGACGAAGGTATTGACATCTTGATAAGTTACAAATTTTTATTTAAAGTGGCGCCTTAAGAGGTTGCGATTATGACGAAGGTATCGATACCTTGATAGGTTGCCAATTTTATTTAAAGTGGCTCCTTAATAAGTCACCATTTTAACAAAGGCATTGACACCTTGATAGGTTGCCCATTTTCTTTAAAGTGGTGCCTTAATAGGTCTCCATTATGATGAATGTATTGCCACCTTGATAGGCTGCCAATTTTTATTTAAAGTGGCACCATAATAACTTACCATTTTTACGAAGGTATTGGCACCTTGTTAGGTTGCCAATTTTATTTAAAGTGGACCATTATTATATAAATGTTTATTCATGCCTCATTAAAAACCTTACTCTAAGTAAGGAAAAAAAATACATTTGCAATAATTAAAATGTAGTTTATAATAAAGAACTTAACTATAGTAGAAACGCAAACTACTAACATTCCATGTCCTGAGAATTCTTCCTCCATCCAATGAATCTAGTAGATAAGCTCTTCGTCCGATCACTTGTTGTATACTATATGATCCAACCCACTTAGGTGACAACTTATCATTTGTATGAGAGTAGCTTGTTTTCTTCAAGATCAAGTCTCCTTCCATGAACATTATGGGATTCACTCTACTTTCATGCTTCTTTGAATCAATCATTTTGCAACTATAGTTTGAATACACGCTTTTTCTTTGATTTCATTAATAGTGCCAATCATTCCCAATCTCCCTGTTGCATTTTCTTCTTCTGAAAAGCCTTATACTCTTTATGAAAACATTTGTATTTCAATAGGCAATATGGTATATACCCCACATACAAGTGAAAATGGAGTTGCCTTGGTAATGGTTTATGTGGTTGTGTGATATGAGCATTATATTTGAGGCCATCCATCTGCCATTTCTAGTCCCTATCATTCTTTTCAATCCTTTTAATATAACTTTGTTAGCAACTTCAGTCTACCCATTTGTTTGAAGGTGTTCTACACAAAAAGAAAAAAAGGCTAATGGATATCCAATTGCTGACATATGTCTTAAAAGCACATTGTGTTCCATTATCCGACCAAGAGTTTTCGGAACACCATATCATCATATGACCGATTGTCACAAGCAATGATATATTTTTCTATTGTTATCTTAGCCACATGTTCAACCTCTATCCATTTTGTGAAATATTCCACCGTTACAATGATGAACTTCATTTATCTTATGTCTATGGGGAAAGACCTAGAAAATCAATGACCCAATTGATGAAAAGGCCAGGGCGATACCATCGTGTATAGTTGTTTAGCAAGGGCTGCAATGATATCGAAAATTTTCTAACATTGATCACATTTTTTTTTTCAAAAAACTCCAAACAATCATAACTTATTGTCAGCCAAAAGAGACTAGCCCAAAAAATTTAATAAACAAAAGCTCATCCACCTATACGAATTCCACATATTCTAGCATGAACCTCCTTCATGATGTGGTTTGCTTGTTCAATTTCCACACATTTTAATAATGACGATGAGAACCACTTTCGATATAAGGATGAGCAGATGATGACATAACATGTTGAATTTCTCGAAATAGTTTCGACCTGCTAAGCAAAAGATAATGGCCTAATGTTTTAATGATTGCTAGATGTGAAAGGAGATCAACCCTTGCATTTTGATCCCTATGAATAAAAACAAAAGACAATTGCTTAAAAAGTTCTTTCATTTCTCTTACCTTTTGTAAGTACTTTTGCTAGATGAGAGTCATGATAAGTGTCTTGAATACATAAAATTCCCATATAAACTTGACACTTATCGTGCTTTAATTGATCATATTTTGTAAGTGAACAACTTCTTTTAGCTTATAATTACAAAATGAGGTACTAAGAAGAAGAAAATAGGAAATTGATGAATTTTTAACGATTTTGCAACAATTTCTCAAAGAATTAAAAATGATGCAGTTGAGCCCTAAAATTTGTGGTTGAGCTCTAGTAAGGCAGTCAAGTAAGTATTCAGAATGTGACTTTTGGAGCTGAGCCACAAGAGGATGTGCTTAGCACTTAAGGCGGTGCATGGTTAAGCGCCAAAAGTTGGGTTGTGCGCCGTAAAAATATTTCTATAAATAAAGACCCTAAGTTCTCATTAGTAGCATTGAGTAGAGGCTAAAAAATGTAGCAGTATGATAGAATAGGGTTTGTGAGGCACGAGGAAGATGCTCTTAATGTAAATCTTATGTGTAGATGCTACTAGAATTGTATTGTAATATTCTATGAGTAGTTTACCTCCCTCATGTCTTGGTTTGTTATAATCAATTATGATTCTATATATGCTTCTACTTTTTAGGTATTTATCTTTTCTTTCATTCAATTGTTTGTGGTTTGATTTATGTTTAATGAAGACTTGATCACTCATCTTATTTCACCGGTTTGATTTGAGTTGGAAGACTACTCCCAACTTGCGTGGATGAATTGACGACTTATCATATTTCACTAGTTTGGATTGATTTGAAAGACTGATCTCAAACTAAGGTCCAATCATTCATCTTACTTGTACTAGTTCTTATTTAGGAGCCAGACGGGATGCTGGAGGAGAGAGTTTTGCACATTAAAGCAAGGATTCATGCTACAAGGAGTTGAGAAATCACACTGGATTTGAAGTCCTTAGGTTCTAGTGATTTAAGGATGAACCTAGATCTACATAGAAAGAGTACTCCTAGGACATTGAATGATTTGCATATTAAGTAAACAAGATGGTAGTGGTCACTAACACAAAAAAGTCTTTTAACATCCGATATTTTTGACCTTTGATGTATGTCCAAACACCGACGTCGTACTGGGTGACGTCAAAATAACGTCGAAAAACAGAACAAATGTCACTTAACATCGGGGCAATAGGGGTCCAACGTTATCCAACGTCGGGGCCAAAAGTAGCAGACGTCAATTTTACAGTAAATGGACCCAAAAAACAGAGCAATTTAACTTCTGTTGGGCTCTGACAGACGTTAAATAACGTCGGCCATAGTAAGCTCAGACATTAAATAACGTCTATCAAAGCACCACCAAATGTCAAACTGCTTTGGTTTTTTTTTTAAATTTGGTTGTTTTTACAACATTCCCACATCTGAAAATCAACAAATTCCCAAAACAGTTTCATAATAATTTCAACACAATTATGGAGTTACAGTTATATCTAATAACACTTAAGTTTCAACATATATTCTAAACTAATATACACAATTCCCTTGATTGTTCTTGCTTGTTACACTAAACATTACAAATAAAATAAACACATATGAAAGTCATAAGTTGACATACAGAAATTAATAACTTTAAACTAAATGAGTTCTAACCTTTGGATATAATACTTTAAGTTGTTGGCCTCTAGGCTTACTCACAATTCTAATGAAATTTTGGAAACATAAAACATATGTTAGTTTTTATAACTAAGTAGATACATAGGTTAGGATTGAAAAAAAATAATACTTACTCTTGTAACATGTTTTTCAAAGCAGGTGAAATCTTCCTATGGCATAAATGAAACCATACAATCGTGCATTGTCTTGGAATGATGACACATAGTTGTCAGTGATACCTACCATCAATCACAAGTACTTAGCAGAAATAATTAATAATACTTCATAAAATATTACTAGCAAAAACACATACGCATCAATGTATGACGCAAAGTAGATCTCTCTATTTGACTCAACCATCCATGTTTGCAAATAAAGTTTGATGTGGTCATGTGAGTTTCCAAAGGTTGAATGGTTTGAGGTTCAATGAATCCATAGATGGAAGATCGACCTTGGTCCACAATGAATCCATAATAAATATACATACATAAAATAAAAATTAATGCAACAATAATATTAACAAAATCAAATACAATTAGTCCAATTTTACAAATAACAATAAATATAATTTTATTTCGTAATTTTACAAATATTATTATAAAAATTCAATTAAAAAAAAGAAATAGGCCAAAAAAAACTAAAAAGAAAAATAGTCTAAGATAAAAATTATAATTGCAAATAAAAAAATACAAGCAATTATATACATACAATGAAAAAGAGATAACAAGAAAAATAATCTCAAAACGATGCAAAATGGGGATGAAAACACATAATATTCGGTTGAAAACGCTTAAAATTAATCCACAATCAAATCCCAACCAATTTGGTGGTGAAAAATGTTCGAAACTCACCTAGAGGAGGTCGGAATAATGGTTACTGATGGGAAGGATCGCGAAACACTGCAAATAGGGATGAAAACGGAAATATTCAGTTCAAAACGCCTAAAATAAATCCATAATCAAATCCCAACAAGTTTGGTGGTGAAAAACGTTCGAAAATTACCTGGAGGAGCTCAGAATGGTGGTCGCCGATGGAGAAGCTTCACGAAAAATTGGTGGCGCGACGAAACAGTTAGGGTTTCTGCGTTTCGCGTAGAGAAAACCCAAAAATTGATGTCGGGGCTACGTGGTCAGACGTTACTTAACGTCGGTGCAGAGGGGGTCAAACGTTAAATTAAGTCGGGGCAAAGTGGGTCAGACGTTAAATTAAGTCGGGGGCAGAAAGCTCAGACGTTAATTTTTACATAACGTCAGGATACTGTGGGTCAGACCTTAAATTACGTCTGTGTTGGAATGGGCAGACGCTAAAAAAATCAAATAATTTACAAAAATGTCACCGGTCATTTTTAACGTGGGACTTTTTCTAGACAAACGTTATATGAGTGACGTTATAGGCCTTTTTTGTGTTAGTGGACGTAGTGGAAGAAGATGAGTGGTTAAATTGGAGTGAGTGGAGAATCAGAATTGATCTAGGTATATATATATATATATATATATATATATATATATATGCTGTAAATAATTTTTGTATTGAATCTCAAATAGGAAACTATGTGTAACTCAATGCAACAATGATCTCAAATCAAACAAAATAAATCAATATATTTAAGCATATAATTAGTCACATATCTAACATACAAAAAATAAACAACATACTAGAAAATTATAGGCTCATATTAAAAATAAATTTCAAAGATAATAATAGGAATCTAGGAGCGTGAAATGCGAGAAAGAATGAAGGAGGATGCAACCTTAGATGCGTTTTTAAAAACTAAATAATCTCATCACAATGGGATAGTACCTGAACACGAATGGCAGCAAAAAATGCAAACTTTACCAATAACGAACCAAAGGAAGAAACAAACTCAACAAAAAATGCAAAATAAAAAATGAAAGGATCACTCACTTGTTCAATGTTTAGCCACAAAGAGTGAAGGTCCTTTAGAACTTTTGTGCAATATGACGACAAACAGTGGAGACCTCTTGGAAATCATGACGACAGAGGGATGAAGGCGAAGGAATGGTGTTTAGTTAAAAAAGTAGAAGATATGCTATGGAGGGTGTGGGTAATGGATACACAATGGAGAGAAAACTACAAAAATAAACTTAGGGCCTTTGAAATTTTCGTAAAATTTAACCCTAGACAGAAACCTAAATTGTAATAGGCTTAAATTTATTAATAATTAAAGCCTAGAGCTTTTCACTCAATAATAATTTTGAAATTTTATTAAATATTTAGGCTTCAGTTCCCTCAAAATCGAAGCATATAGATTGTATAGGCTTCGGTTTCCAAAAAAACTGAATACTTCTCGCTCAAATAAAATAATTTTAAAAAGTGACAATTTTGAAATTTTCATAGCAATCGAATCATATAGAAGAATAGGTTTCGGTTCTCCCAACGATCGAAGCCTATGAGTTCGCGAAAATTTTCGAAAAGGCCATCACATTTTCATATGCTTTGTACCATTTATAATTTCTTTTAAATTTAATGAAATCACTCACAAAATTTCCACTATTTTTTTTATAAATCAAAACAACTTCATTTTCTTTATTTTCCCTTTAGTTTTACTTCATCAAACTAATCCTTCAATCTAAACAATTGATTCCCATTCAAGTGATAATTCATCTTTATGATGCTCATCTTGGAGAAGGGAATATCTATCAAGTTGCTTATCATTGCTTCCCTCTCCCAAGTCATCCATTTTTCTCTTTTGAATCTTGTTCTTGTACTTTTATTGTGTTTAAATTGTTGGATTATATGGTTTCAATGTCATTTTATTCTTGTTCTTATGACAATGTTGTTCATAGTTTCCTTTATCACATATCCTATTCTATATTTGATTCTAATATTCTTGAAAATTTGTTGTTGGAACTGGAGTTTTTCTTGAGTTTTCATGATTTGAAACAACTGGGAACATAATCTCTATCTAAATTTTATGTTTCGTATATTAAATGCTTTTTCTATTTATATGACTCTTATAACTATCTTTGATTGTGAATACTAGATTGCTTAAATCATGAAAAAGAAGTTAAAGACTTTAAAAGGTGCGTGAAGAAACTAATGAAACTAAATCGAGTTTACGATCAATAGACTCTGGAAACAGCCATGCACAGAATCTCATATCAAAAAATCGAATCACTTACACCTCTTTGATTTCCCCGAAAGAAGGTGATGAACAAAAAACATGAAAAAACAACTAAGGAAACACGCGCACCCACCTAAACGCATCTAACCACGTTGATTTGTCGAGGGAAAAACGAAAGAAGCTAAAGAACAAAAGACAAAATTTTGAGACCAAAAATTTTGAATTAAAAAAAAAAGAACCTTTTTTGATTCGATGGGTCGACATGTTTATTCATTTATGTGTTCCCTGTCATCATGATCTTAAACTCCTCGAAATTAATCATGCCGTTACCGTCACCGTCGACGCCGGCGATCATTCTCCGGCACTCGTCGATGGAGCACGCGTCGCCGAGGCTGGCCATGACCATGTGCAGCTCCTCGGCGGTGATGGAGCCGTTGCCGTCGATGTCGAAAATGGAAAATGCTTCTTTCAGATTCTCAAGGACCTCGTCGGGGTCTACACCCTTGGTGTTTAACTCGATGAACTCCTGCAAATTGATGTGCCCATCGCCGTCGCAATCAACGTCTTGAATCATTCTGAAAACCTCCTCTTCGGTGGCGTGTTGGCCGAGGCACTTCATCATGGACCCCAGTTCCGACGACGAGATTCTCCCGTCGCCGTTTGCATCGAACTTTCTGAAGACATATTCCAACTCCTCCGTTATGGCGGCACGTGAATGATTTTGTCGCAATGACAGTGATGACGGTGGTGGCGGTGGTGGCGATGAAAGCAGTGACATGGGTAACGATGATGATTTGGACGATGACGATGACGACTTTGACAAGGTTGTCTTGGGCAGTTTTTTCTTCTTGCCGAAGAAAGATCTGAGGCCCATGATGTTTTCTTTTTGCGGACGCTGGTGGAAACAAACGTCGAAGAAAATCAGAGAAAGAACTCCTTCTTGTGCACACAGGAGAATCTGTGAAAGTTATTATTGGAAAGCTAAGAGTAGTGGCTAGTGTTTGTTTTTCTATATTAACAACCATTTTTGCGTGATAACAGCACTTTCAGGAACAGGGTTGTTAGGTCAACACTACGTTAATTATCATAATTTCTCTCTTCCATCTACCATCATACATTTTTAACATTCATTGTTTGAAAAATATTATACATATTCATTTCAAAAATTAGTTTTCTTAATGTTGATAATACCTTGAAATAGATTCTCAGGTGGGTAGCAGTTAGGAGAGTGTCAAAGTATATCATTTCTGTTTATTCATTCATCACTCTAATTTTAGTATCTCAAGTGGAAACTAATTATAAGTTTGCTTCTCATTTTTGTTTAGCTTTTATAAATTTTATTTTTAAACTTATTTTTCATTTAAGAAAAAGACAATGATAAAAAACATTGAATATTCAATAGAAAAGATGTTAATATAAATTTGATTTAGAGCACGTAAATTTATCAAGTATATAAAGCATAATTAAGTCTTTTTCTGGAAATACAACATTAAATTCTTTCTTTTATATAATAAGGCTTCCTTTGGGTTACAATGAAATTGGAGTTGCATTATCTGGTAAATTCTTTACGTTTTACTTTTAAACGCTGTTAGATGATTATTTGTAAAATTTTTAATTTTAGTTTCAATCAATGAAATTACAGCTAAAAGAATTAATGTAATTTTAAATGTAATGACTGAAAACATAAAAAAAAAATTTAAAAATAAGCGTAAAATAATAAACTACTCTTTTAAATTTTTTTTTCTTTTGTCAATTATTAAATAGTATAATAATTTCAAATTTTCTTTTTCTGATATTGCTATTAGCTAATCATATTAATAATGTACGGACGTGCTTGATAAAATTTGGTGACGAAAAACTACGTTATTTCAATTAAAACAAATTAAATTTTATTTGGGTTTTTTTGGTTGAACTAGTAATTCAAAAAATTTTTAATTTAAATGTATTAAATAAAAGTTAAATATAGAAAAAATATCTTAAAAATATTTTAATAAAAAAGGTTTTTATTTTTGAAATATATAATAATGAAAATTCTACTCATTTGGAAAGATTTAACTCCTTTATCTAAACCCTCCATGAGGTGTCCAACATAGCTTGACTAGAATAAAAGATATCAAAAGAAGCTAAATTGAATTAGAAAAACTACTACAAAACGTGGAATCAACGAGGATATTAGACACTACGTGAGCAGTTTAAGACAATTACTTCAAATTATGTATTTTCTCTTTATGTGGAGTAACAGTTAGAATCAGTGGAAAAATATGAATTGATCGATCAAATATAAATAAGGGATGAAAAATTGTAGATACATTTTCAAACATTATAAGAATATCGTAAAGAGGAAGAAATGGCAAATCTAGTGTTGATTGTAGCTTTCATTGATTTTCCTTACCAGTTTTTATTCTATCTTTAGTAATTTATTTTCCTGCAATTTACATTTATGCAAATCCTTCATCTCCATTCTCTTATTCTTCTCCACTCTTCATTTTTATCTTTTTCTTTCATCCAGCATCCCACTTGTTGAAAAGTAAGAAAAAACCAAAAATATGATTATTGGAAAAAAAAATGCACAAATTGTTGATTTAAGTCCAAATTAAATGAAAATTTAACAATTTAAGTATTATGGTGACTTTGATTTATAATATAACATAAGTGAATTTTTTGTTACATTCACTTTAACAATAGATGCATAAATACCTAGCACTTGTAAACAAATCGAAAAACTCATTAGTTTGCTAGCTCACTGTGCATGAATCCGCGTGGAGTAATTGGATTCATGGAATTGTAAAAGCATCGAATCCAAATCCTCGAGAAACACATCAACAATACTTCTAAACAAAATTTGGATTAAACCATTTCAAAATTCAACAACAAAAAGAATCCAATATCACTAACCAAATTATCTTATTACCCTTTGTTTACACCTACTAGAAAACCTTCTCTCTTCTTAGTTAATTCATTCAAAATTTTCCATTTTAATTCACATAATTGAAATATAGTTCACTAAGTTCTTAATTTATTTATTTTTCTTCATTTTATGTTGTTAATTATCTTAACTCAAGACTATTTCTTAACTATAAAAGCATAATGAAGCAGCTACAACTCCAAAAAAAAAAGCCTTTGTTGTCATTTTCATAAAAATGTCGCACTATAAGTATGAAGTTTATTTAATTATCTTCTGTTCCAGTCAAAAAAGGTGTAAATTAACCTTAGACCAAAGACAAAAATAAAGAAGTATTTTAATCTTAGCTAATTACTCACTTAGGCCAAAATAATTTCCTCATTTGACCATGGGAGTAACACTCTTATTTATAAGCAAGTCGGGTACAATTTTTGTAGATATACATAATTAAATATTCTCAAATAATCTAATCAAAAGATAATTAGTAAATAACAACAATAATATATCCTAATATGTTTTATATTCATCAAATGTAGATGAAATTTTTCTCCAAGATTCTCCTTTATATTATCAAATATTGTCCTCTCAATCTTAGCTTCCTATAGGGAGGTCGGTCCTAGGGTGACATCCTTGCAAATCTTGAACTATCAACAGCTACCCTTAGTGATGTCTGTCCTAGGGAGACATCCTTCTAGATTCTTGCAATGACCTTGGCTTTGTGGAAACGTGTTTTTTGACTTGAATTTTCTCCTGATTCCTTGGCCTATTGAATACCTCAGTTTATTGGAGATCTTCTCCATCCAGAAGGGCACATCTTCTATTTTTAATTTTAATGAACTTTTCTTATTTGCATCTTGAGATCCATTTAACTATTTAAGTTTTTTCTTCGTAAAATTTCTATCAAGAAAGGAAAACGAATTCAATGCCTTCCTTCATCACCAAGAAAACTACAAAAAACCTTCAATCATTTGACTAACACCAATTCATTCAACATTGAGGCAATTGGCATCAACACTTTCGAGTGTTAATATTCCTAATATTGAAGTGATTTCCACTTTTATCCTTAATGAAGAAACAAGAATACCTTTAAATCTAATAAGTAAAATTTACTTAAAAGCTGAATATTGTTTTATCCTCGATTAATAACTTCATGTTCCATTCTTTATGTAACAGTTAATTAGGGAAAAGATCCAATAACCAATTTCGAGGTCACCAACCTTAATGATTAGTATCAAAAAGCGAGGATATTATTCCTTTAATTAGGAAGTCTAAAAACCCTCTACTCGAACAAGTATGTTTCTATCATGTATAAGTTATCCATTATTCTAATTTTTTTACAATGAGTTACTTATATGTATATATAACCTTATCATTTATGTTTTCAAGACGTTATCAACGAAACACTTAACATTTCTCATTTTGATGCCTTCTCTATGATGAATCAAAACCTAATCTAGTTGAACTCTTTTTATAATTTAGTGACTTCACTAAGTTCCATTTGTAGTAAATGAAGTTCTTTCAATAATCTCCTTATCCAAATCACGTAACAGGTTCATGAAGTTGTTGTTAGATATTTTGACTCGCATGTTAAAAGTGTGACAATGGTTACTTCTTTGAACTCCAAGAAAAAGCACATCCTCCCATTAACGGAGTAAACTTTGGTTGAGAAGTTTACATCTATTGGGCTTAAGCCACAAAAGCCATAACATCACATAATATCAAGTTTTAAAACAGTAATCTAGTTGTGACCTATTGGCAAGTGAACAAAGTCAGTGTTAGTACAACCGAATGGAAATTATTGTATCTACAAGAATTTAGCAACTATATTGGTAGTTTGTTATTAGATTTTTTGTATGAAAATATTGATAGTAGTATATATTATATAGATTGAGTGAAATGGAGGCTATGATTGGATTTCATCTCATCCTTTTCTATTGATCTTGTCTATTTACTATATAAATCATTCAATGTCCAAAGAGTATTCTAAGGTAGATTTAGGTCCATTCTTGCAGCCTATAACCTAAAAACTTCAGACCTAATGTGATTCATCCACTCTTGCATAATGAATTCTTGCCTTAAGTGCATGACTCTTTTATCTAGCCCACCTTCTAGATCATGTGAAAGACAAGAATGTCATGATTTGATTGGACCACAATTTAAGACTAGTCTTTCATCTCAATCCAAACTAGTGAAATAAGTTGAGTTGTCAATTCATCCAAGAAATTATCACAAATCAAACCACAAACATTTGAATCAAAGTATAGATAAATATCCAAGAAGTAGGAGTACTAAGAATTACAATTGATCACATCCAACCTCAATACGAGAGAGTTTAGCTACTCATAGAATATTGCAATGCAATTCCAACAACATTTATACATAGAACTTACAATAAAAGCATATTTCTCTCAAGCCTCCAACTATATTTCTACTCTATTACTACATTTTTAATCCTTAACTAAATGCTTAAAACAAAGATATGAGGTCTTCATTTATAGAAATTTTCACCAGCGCTTAGCTTTAGCCTTTGGCGCTCAGCCACAAACGTTCTCTTCTGTAGAGGGTTTTATTCTTTCTTTGCTGCATTAAGTTCTCAATGCCACTTTCTTGCTGCTTAAGTTGTGTACCACCTTTTATTAACCTCCTTTAGTGCTCAAAGCAAGTTTCTTGTAGCTTAGCTGTAAAAGCCACATTTTAGATCTTTCCTAACTGTCTTACCAGTGCTTAACACTATTTTTGTGGCTTAACTGCAAAAGGCACATTATGGATCTTTCCTTGGCTGTCTTACTAGCGCTCAATTGTGAATTTTTGGGCTCAGCTGAAAAATCCTTTAACTCCTTGAGAAATTGTTGCAAATCATCATAAATTCATCAGTTTCCTATTTTTCTACTTCTCAATACTTCATTCTATAATTATAAGCTAAAAGGGGTTGTTTACTTACAAAATATGATGAATTAAGGCATGATAAGTGTTAGATTTATATGGCAAATTAACGTATTCTAGACACTTATAACCCATGAAAAATATAAATTCATTGGTGTTCTTTCTATCACTGATATATCCCATATAATCACTATCATAAAATCCCTGAAGTTTGAAATCATTAGAAAATTAATAAAATAACCCATAATCAAGAGTACATTTTAGATAATAGAGTATTCTTTTAGCTACTTTCATATGAGTAAAAGTAAGAGTCTTAATGAATCAAATCACTACTTCAACAACTTAAAAAACCATCGGGCATTCCCAAATGATGGGATAAGCACCTCCAAGCTATATGACTCAAGCAAGGTGAAGACTTCCCAAATGGGAGGTGGTTTGTGAAAGCTTGATGCTTGGTGCAAATATGGTGGTTTTGATGTGATGAGATGATGGCTTCTTGATGAGCGATACTTCACAAAGAATCTCCAAATCTAAGGTCTATTCGGTGGAAACTCCTTGCAAGGTCGTCAATCGTCGATCCTTCGGTAGAGATCGACTAAACACGCATAGCGAAAAAATTAAAACAACCAAGTTCCGTTTATGGAACTTGGAATCTCACTAGCGAGGAAAATCTAGGGTTTACTCTCGGTGAAGGTGAGCTATGAAAAAAGGGGGATAAACCACACTCTCATTTATCAAAGCTAAACAATACAAAAGGTTGGTCTGCCTTTATATAGGTGAAGGCAATTGGAAAAACGAAAGAAACGAAGGAACACCGTCTAACAACATCCTAACGGCGAGAAGAGGAAAACCCTTTAGGCTAGGGCTTTACAAAAAAAAAAGCAAAACAAACCCTAACGGAGTAAACTTGGCAAGTGAGGAGAGGAGCCCTAACACTAAGGGTTGAGACACATGAAGGGGTCAAGAAGAAACCCTAGTAGAAGGCGCATTTTCAGGAAAATGGAAGTTAGCATATGCGTGGTTGTTTCAGGTTTGTATGTTGGTGGTAGTGGGCTGATTTGAAATGAAGCCTAATTGATACGCATGACTACTCCACATTCCAACACATGTTGCATGATGTGCTGAAGTTAGATAAGAAAAGATGGGGACGTTGATGGTTGATTGGGTTGTGTAACACCTGTGAAATTTAATTAATTAATAAATGTGGGTAGTGGGAGCCTTTATGGCAATTAATGTTAACTTATATAATGTGGAAAAGTATTAGCTCAAGTGGTTGATAGTACTTGATTGTGTTGAGAGGACTTGGGTTCAAGTCTTTTGTATGTCAAATTGTGTGTCATTTAATTTATTATTATTTTAATAACATGTTGGATTATGATGAGTGATAATAAAATCCTAGATTTATAGAAATTATCATGAAACATGAATTGGTTGAATGGTTATGCATTGATTTGATATTAGATGGTTGTGTGTTCAAACCTTGATAGACATGAATTAAGCTTTATTTTTGCTAAAATTACTTTTGGCATGAATGAGGGATTAGAAACCCTATTCATCCCAGAGAAGAATTGGAAGGGTTGAGTGAGTCAGCTGGTTGTGGCATTTGATGGCCATTAACGAGGCAACCAGAGAAATTAATTGGAAAATTTAGAGAGCATTGGAACTTCAAAACAGATGAGGGTTGAGAGCTGAATTGAGAGGCCATTGTGGATCAAGGAAGAAGCCAAGAACCATCAAATTTTAAGTAAGGAAACCAAGTTAGGGGAGTTTAACCCGTAAATTTCATGCTATTGTGGTATGTTATAAAATTACATGTTTTCCTCTGAATAAACTCGTAATTCTGGATTTTTGGAAATTTTCCAAAAACCGCCTGGCGGGCCTTCAAGGTCGCCAAGCAACTCATGTGTTTTACAGTGTGTTTTTGGGTTCCCATGAGGAACCGCCTGGCGGCGTGATCGTGCCGCCAAGCGACGCAAGTTGTGCAACCTAGTTTTTGGATTTTTAATGAATGGTCTAGTGGTGATGAACACCCGCCAGGTGACGCGAGCCAAATTTGACTTGTTTTGGCTGTTTGGGATTTTCTCGGTGGATTCTGAATGGGGTAAAGGGGAGTTTCATCAGTTGTTTGATTATTAGAGGTCTGTGATTATTGAATTACGTGTTGATTGGAAATTAATTGTGGAAAATATGAACAATACATATAGGGTTTAACAATTTGGGGGTTTTGATGGTCTGAGATTAACTGTTGTGTAATTATACTCTAAAGTGTTACTGGATATAGTTTGAGTGAAGTAATTGTACAACTAGGATCATGGTGAATTGCGGAATTGCGAAAATAGGCCAAATAAAGAATTTGGCAAAATGGGAGGATCTTCATAGGTGCTGGGAAATTCTAGAATTTTTCTAGAATGGTATGCACCGCCTAGCGACACAAGGCCTGCCGCCAGGTGCCAGCGTAGTGTAATACAACTATGCATGGTTGTGAGGGAAATTAAAGGTTTGGGGTTTTTCATGGTCATTTGTTTTAGGTTGGTGAATCATGGGGAAACTTGATCAAGGGTGAGTGAATTGAAAACACCTAAGTTATATGTAAATTATGATTTGTTAAGTATATTGGAATAGGGGGAATTATGATGATAGAAATGTTGTGTTAGAGCTTGAGATACCAGTTGTAATGCATAATTTAGTTGCATTGGGATATAGGAATCTGATATTCTCTGTTTGAATACCTTAGTTGTGTTTGATGGTATCTTGGGGTGAAGTTGAGGCTAGAAGTGTAGTAGGTTAATTCATCATTGGAAATTATTATGGTATTGTGAGGGGAATTGTGCTTAAAATACATGTTAATAATAAATGAGAGTGTTCCTATGATTAGATTGCACTTGGGAATAGGTTAAAGTGTGAGAATAACTCCTAATGGAAAAAAATCATAAGCGTATTATCACCGTTAGGCAATAGAATTGTGGATTCTACAGTATGGACCACAGATATGGTTGTATCAACCAACTTCGACTAGAAGATGCGACTGCCATAATGGAGCAATGAGTGGAAGCGTTCTGCAAGAGATTCAAACCAGTACTACGTGAGTACTAATATAGCACCTAGCGGTGGGGATTGAACCGCCAGGTGACAGTACACTATCAGAGGGTCACTGTGTGCATGGCGCCTGGCGGCGTAGGTGGCTCCGCAAGGCGATAATCGTAAGGACAGTGGCATCAGATTTTGTATACCCAACGAGATCCAATAGGACATTTTCCTGGTGGCAATGGAACTAGATGTCATGTATGAGTCTAATGTAGAGCAGTAAGTTCCTCAGCTATAACATTTAGCCAAAGTGGATCACAAACAACCTCTCTATTTGATGAAGGCTCGTGAAGACGATTAATAAAGACAATAAAAACAGCAAATGAACCAGAATAAGAGGAATAAACAAAATCAAATAGTTGAGTAGACTTACGATTACGACTAGGTTGAACAGGTGGTAGAGGAACCATAACCTTAAGAAATGATTGAGCTTGCGTAGTAGGAGAATTAACAAGTACAACCTCTGGTGTGGTGTTTGTAATTGGTACTAAGGCAGTTTCTACAATTGGTAGATGTAGTGTCATTAATATCAAAAGGATCAATTTTAATGACATCATATGTAGTCAAATAATGTGAGCTAGCTGGAATAAAAAAGAATCAAATATGTTCTAAAAACACAACATGATGTGAGACATACAATTTTTGACTAACTGGACCAAAGCAACGATATCCCTTCTAAACAAGACTATATCCCAAAAAGACACACAAAGCAGACTTAGTTGATAATTTAGTACGCTCAACATGTGGTTTTAGAACAAAACAGGTACATCCAAAAACATGCAAAACAAAGTAATCAGGTGTAAGACCATATAATTTTTCAAAAGGAGACAAACGAGAATTATGTGAAGTTGGGATTTGATTCACAACATGAGTTGCTATAAGAATATTTTCCCCCTAGAAGACACTTGGAACATCTATATATAACAAGAATGAGCTTGCAGTCTTAAAAGGATGACGATGTTTTCTTTCAGAATGCCATTTTGTTAAGGAGTGTCAGTGCAAGAGGTTTGATGTATAGTTCCATTAGAGGCAAGTAAAGTGGTAAAATCATTATAAGTGTAATCACCCCAAAGTCACAACGAAAGGTTTTTATGGTAGTAGAGTGTTGGGTCTTTACAAGAACATTGAAATTTATGAAAATTGTGAGATAATCAGATTGACGTTTCATAAAATAGATCCAAATGAAATGATTAAAATCATTAATGAAAAAGACATAATATCTAGAACCTCCTTTAGTGGATATAGGAGAAGGTCCTCACACATCAGAATGCACAAGATCAAAAGGAGAAAGAGGAGAATAAATACTTTTATTAAAAGGTAAAGCAGAAAATTTTGCTAGTCTACAACTACTACAATTAGAAATATCATCATTGTCCACAATACCCAAGACTCCCATAGACGGTAAAAACTTTAAACCAGATGTTGAAACATGACCCAAACGAGAATGCTATAAATAAAGAGGCGAATAAGAAGAAGATAAACGAAATGAAGATAAAAATTCCACCTTGCTTACGACCTATCCCAATCACCTTCTAAGATGTGTGGTCTTGTACAAAAAATTTAGATGGAGAGAAATACACATTATATCCAGAATCACAGATTTTCCCAATAGAAGCAAGATTCATAGCAAGACCAGGTATGTAGTAAATATCAAACAAAGACAAAGATGGTTTAAAAATGGTACCAATACCAGATAATGGAACATAATCACCATTAACAATTGCAATTGACATGGATGAGTTAAGTGATAATGAAACAAAAGAAGCCAAATGATGTGACATATGACTAGTTGAACCTAAGTCAATGATCCATTTGTTAGAAGATATAATTGGTGATAATGTACCTTGAGATTACAAGGCTATGTTGGCCTGCAGCTGGTAAGCAAGTCTAATTTTCTCTACTAATAATTCATTAACAACATCATCAATAAAAAGGCTGAGGGCTATGATGCAAAATTGAACCACACAAACTTTCAAAATCACTATGCAAGGCCATAAGAAATTGAACCAAACATTGTGATTCCCTATGGGTAATATACAATGCAAAAAATACTTATTTATGCATGCTCAATCAAGGTAAGTTGATCCCATAGGGTTGTCATGAAAAAATAAAAGTCCTAAAGCTCATATCATTTTGCTTAAGTGCACAAATATCTGTCTCAAGTTAATATTGTTTGGCAAAATTAGACTATGTATACAATCGAGATAACTGATCCCATACCTCCTTTGCAGTATCATGTTTTTCTTATTGAACACCAATCTTGTGACAGAATTATTGACCCAAGTTATAATTTTAGAGTTAACAACTTCCCATACCTCTAAAGCAATAGCATAATCATCGACTTTGGTTTCAATCGATTTTGCCTTAATACCTAAAATATAATCCTAAATGGACTTTCCATGAAGAAATTTTTTCATAACATAACTCTAGTAGGAATAATTTTTACCATCCAATTGCACACTAATAGACTAAAAAGAATCATCTTTACAAGTCGCCATAACAAATAGAATACAAAACAAAAATTCGAACCACATAGTGGAAGCAACAAACAAAACATAATACAAACTCAATATTAGACAATTGCAAATACCTTAAAATGACATAACGAACATGATGCAGAACCTTCAAAAATGCCTTAAAGTAGAAAACAAAATTGCGATATGGTGAAACTTAAATTGTGAAAGAGGCTCAAGGCTTAGGATTTAGGAAAGAGTATATTCTCAATCATAAAATTTGTGCAAGAGGATAAGGTCTTAGGGCTTTGGAAAGAGAAAATACTACAATAATCTCTTCTCAATCATAGATCGTTTAGGGCTCTTGATACCATGTTGAAAACAAAGAAATATATGAAGAAGGGGATTGTGTAGTATTGATTGTGTATAAAATATTACAAGAGGTGTGTTATATATACACACAAAGCTAACCCTAGAAACCACTAGTAAATGGACCTATACTAACAACATATTCTTGGATTTACCCCCTAGAAAATTGTATGTATGCAATTTGTTTATTAGCAAGACATAAAGCAATGCCAATACCCATCTCTTCGAAGGTTTGTCCTCTAGTTCTTCAACATTGAACTCTTTCCCATTTAGTTCTTCCCAAGTTTCAATTAGTGGAATCTCCACAACACACAAGCTACCATTTGAAAGAAATGTTGCTAACTGGTCCTTCGTGTTTTTACAATATACTACCATACTCGAACATGAGAAGAGAATTTCAGGCTAAATAAGGTAACAGTAAGGAGTGGAGGTAAATGTAGCCCCAATGCGTGCATGAAGAAAAAAAAAGGAGAGTGGCATACTTACGATGCTGGCAAGGGCTCTAGATGCGATAGGTGTAGCCATCGGTGGTTGGATTGAAGAGGTGTAGGGGTAAAGATGAATAAGGGATAGAAAGAGAGAAATAAGAAAGGGAAAAAAGAAAAAAATGTAAAAGAAAACTAAAAAAAAAATTACACTTGTTAGTCATTTATCAACTAGCCACGTGTTAGCCAAGTGTCCACATCATCTTCGTCGCTACATAACTCATAAAAAAATTAACTTTGTTCAAAATGAAGGATGTATTCCATGCATCTAAAAAATATAAGGATGAATTTCATACGAGTTTTGAAATATGGACAAATTTCAATTTCACCTATAAGTAGAGGGCCCAAAAACATATTTAACTCTTTAAAATACAATTTGCATGTAAATTCAACAATGGTTTTAGTGAGAACCATTGATATATGTGATTTTTTTTTTAAATTTGATTTGTTTTTTTTTTCTCAAACTTTAAACTTTGAAGAATTTAATTCAAACATAGATATATAGGCACAATTTCTTATGAATTACCATACTGCAAACATAAATGCATAATTAAACACTAAAAGAAATTTCATTGAAGTATGTAAATCATTATAGATATAACAAAGTGTTAAGTAAAAATTAAAAGTTTTATAAAGATATAACTATAAAAAATATACTATCTTGTCATCTAATCTAATGTGTGATGAAAAATTACATGTGAGACAAAGAGAGTTCATTGTTCGAAAGATAGAAGAAGATATTTTAGAGTGTTTACTACTAATATATCTAATTATCGTTGTAATAATTAATTTATAATCACACCTCAATTAACTTAAAAAAACTAAATTATTGTGAAAAGTTTTGTGGAAAGTTGTATTTGCGAAAATTGAAAGTTACATGTCCCTTCTACTATATATCTAAGAAAATGTTAGGATAATGAAGTTACTGAAGTAGACATTCTCCTTCATTGAAACGTGCGCTAGAGTAATGGTATTTTGGTCATTTTTCTGTTGTAGTGTTTTTGGCGGTGCAGTGTGTTAAATGGTCTGATAGACATTTGCTGTCAGATTTCAAGATCCTTCTTCTCCAAGCCAAGTTAGTTGCGTCCTTCTTCTCCAAGTAACTTTCTTCTTCGTTCCTCCTTCTTCTCTATTTCTCCTTCTTCTTCATTGCTTTCTTATTCTCTGTAAGTTCATTTTCTTAACTTCTTCACTACTTTTGATCTGTTGATCGTTGTTGTTGATATTTTATTTTATTTTTATTTAAAGTTAAATATTTTGTATTTATTGTTTTTTGTTCTTCATGCATCTTTCCTCTTTATCCATTGTTTTTGTACTTCATCATTGTGTTGTAGTATCTTTTAAAAGACGTTTATAGAAGTTTTCTTTTGTTTCAGATATTATTTGTTCATCGTTTTTAGAAGACGTTGTGATGTTTTTGTTGAAAAGAAGTTTTTTTATGCTTTTTGTAGGATTTTTTTTGTTCATTATTGTGTTCTTTTTGTTTAGAACTTATTGAAAGTCTTTTTTAGTTGTATGCACATTATTTGTTGACGAAAGTTTTTATTTATTTATTTATTTTGCGCTTTATTTTGTTGTTATTTTGTTGAAGATGATTCGTACCTTGATATTTTGTTTTGTTTATTTTTTGTTTATTTATTTGAAGTCGTTGTGTCGTTGGTTGAAACTTAACACCTAATTTATTATCATGTATTAGATGGCAAAAAAAATTGATATGATCAAGGATATTGATGGAAGAAGGGAAATATTGAAACTTGTTGTCAGAATCATAGATTTGTGGTATGTTGAGTCATGGGATTCCAAACGAAGTATGGAAATGGTTCTGACGGATCAAAAGGTAATGTAAACTACCATATTTTAGCATGTTGTATATTTTATTTTATAAGATGACAACTATATTTAACCATATGTGTTAATTTGTTCTTCATGGTGATCTTATTGTTGCAATGATTAAGAAGGAAGATATGGGTGTTTGGGAAGATAAGCTAAAAGAGGGTGAAACTTAAATAATGCATAACTTTAAACTGTTGAAGAACAGAGCTCAATATAGAGTTTGGGAGCATCCATTTAAGCTGTTGTTTATAGGAGCAACGTCTATACGACCACAACCCATTGCAAGCATACCTAGAAAGCTTTGGAAGTTCAAAAGTATAAGGGATATCATTGATGGAAAGTATTGTGTTGATTTGTTGGTTGGTAAGTTTATTGTTGTATCCTAATGTATGTGTCCTATATTTAGTTTTTTTGTTGATTTTTTTCTTTTTTTACATGTTAGATGTGATTGGTGTGTTGGACAATGTAGAGGAGAAAGTCCATTCGAAAAATGTTGTGTTTGACCTCAGATTTGAGGTTGGTTTCATTATGTATGGTGTTTTATATTTACATTAGTTTTTTAATTATTTGATAACTATTTTGTAATATGGTGTTGTTATGTCATTAATGCAGTGGTGCTATAATCTGTTGCACATTGTGGGATTCATATTGTGAGAAATTATTGAGTTATTGGAGGACACGTTGTCAAACATTTAATCTTGCTATTATTCTTACTCAGCCCAAGATAAAGGTTGCATCAGGTATGAATAAAGTCATTACTATATTTAGATTATCATTATTATTTAATCTAATTTAATTAGTTTGTATAGGTCCATGGCCAGTGTCACTGTCTAATTCTTGGAATGGTTCGAAACTTATAATGGGCGATGACATACCTGAGCTGATTGATTTTAAGAAGCAATTTGCATAGTATGTTTATATGTTAGCCATCTATTCTTCATTAAAAGTTGTTTTCATAAACACTAACTAATGTGTACTGTGTAGAACCTCTGGCAGTGAAACTTTTGAGGAGGGGAGTCAATATAGTGGCTCTTCGCAGATTAGTCATGTTGATAGGTTTATGTATAAAACTGTTGTTAAAAGTGTTTCAGAGATTATCATTGTATTAGAGGTAGTTCTCATGTTTGTAAATTTCTTTTAAGTCCATTTTCTAATTGTTCATCATATTATTAACCATTTTTGTATTGATATAGGAGATTTCTTGTGTTACTGTTGCACGTACACTTAAATTTAACTTAGGAAATGATGGATGGAATTATTTGGTGTGTAACGTATGTACGAAAAGAACTCATGAAGTTTGTTCTTTTAAGTGTCTTAGTTGTGATGCTTTTAACGATTCTCCAAGAATCCGGTTATTAAATGTTAAATTTATATGTTATACCTTATGTCATAGTGTTAATTCTAATATAAATTTTTGTAGATACAAGCTGGAAATTCAAGTCACTGATGGGAAAAAGGTGGCCAATTTCATGCTTTGGGACCAAGATTGCATGAATTTAATTGGTGTATCTGCTGCTAATTTGAGAAAGAAAATGATCAAGGTAGAAGAAATGCAGTCTGTTTTAGAACTTAACTTATTTTACAAGAAACATTTTTGTAAACAACTTAGTAATAATTTATTTTGTTGTACTTGGTTTATATTAGCATGGTGAAGATGATCCTAAGTGTATCCCAGAGGATCTAGATGTTATTTTAGGATGTACTTGGGCTTTTAAGGTTAAGCTACAAGGAAAGAACCAACCTGCCTCAGTTATGAGAGTTTCTACTGACGTGGAAATTATTGATCACGTTAAAGCACTACTTGGACAAGAGGAGGTAGTATTGCAATATTTTGTAGTCATAACCTGAAATATGAATCATAGTTTTATTACTAATTGATTTTGTTTATAACACTTTGCAGGCAAGCCAAGTTGGTGAATGTATGGTTAGTTGTGCATCTAACATAGTTCTTGATATTTGCAATTCCTCAGTAAGTATAGTTGAATTTAATTTTGTTTCTTAATGACAACAATGATAGTTTGTGTTTTTAAATTCTAATTGCAAATGAATTATGCAGGCAATGGTTATTGGTAAATGTAGCAATGCCAGTGTTTCTGATGTACCAACTTCTAGCGGGACTTCTTTAGTAAGTATTTCAAATATGGTCATTTTGGTTGTAAGATAAATTGTTATACAATGTTTGAAATTAATTATATATATATATATATATATATATATATATATATATATATATATATATATATATATATATATGTTGTCAGGCAATTGAACTTGCTGAATGTATTGGTAATGCTGCATGTGACTTAACAGCTGATACTGATAGTTCATTGGTAAGTATAATTTTAGTTCAGTTAGCATAGTAATATAACTGATGCCTTGAATCTGTAACATGATTATGTTCATCATTGAAGATGTGCCTTTCTTCCACCGTTGATGATGAACCTGATATAGTTTTCTGTATGACGCCTACTGAAGATGTTTGTGCTCCCATTGATGATGTTCAAGACATTCCATCAAGTATCATGGAGTTTGATTTTCTGGAGGACATTCCTTTAGCTCAGTTATCAGCTACAAAGACTACAAAGCCAATCAAGAGTATCAAAAAGGAGAAATTATAAATGTATTAATATAGCCAGGAAAGTTTGTTAAAATGTTTTTGAAAACCTTTTTATCTTTGTGAACCATATTGTAATTTCTATCGTAACTCATTCTCGATCCTGTTTTGATGAATTCTAATTTTGAATTTAATGAATCACCTTTAATAGTTTTAGGGGTGCAAAATTGTAGAAGACAATTTCGAAGAATGCTAATATAACGTGATTGTTATTATTATATTTTAGATCTTTTTTTTTACAAGTAACTATATTGTTAAATTATGAAATTACTGCTATCTGTTTTGAAGTATTATTTAGTAATGACTTTAGATAAAAAATAAGTATAATGACTACTACACTTTTCGTTTATGGCTTATAATCAAGATTTTTTTTATTAAACTTCAATATTAATGAATACTACCATTAATTGACATTACTATGCAACATAATAATGATACTATCACAATATTGATAATGAATAAGCGCCCCAAAATAGATTTGTTGATTACAACTATAATAATACATTGTTATTTATAATTGATTAAATTGTGTGAATAAAGAAGTCATCCATGAAATATAATAATACAACACACAGGCAAAAATTGTAATAGTTAGAACTTAAGACACTTTTTGGTTTCGATGGGATGTTTTAGGATTCTTGAAAGGACATTCATATTGATTGAGAGGACATGCATTTAAAACTAATACTATTGTTGAACATTTAAATTTGGCATAAAAGTATGGAATGTACTATTACAGAGAAGTTGTTGATGGGTTTCCCTCATCAGAAAAGTATTGAACCTAATATTTCATTGTGTTATTAACAAGGTCATCTATAAATAAGCTACATTGAAAATGCAGGGTAAGTGAAAGATAAGACATGTTAAGGTGAAAAGACCTCCATTTAATAACCCTGATTATATCGTGCGTACTAATATTAGTTTATACAAGTTTTATTTTTGGCGGTAAAAATTGATGGATTGTTCCATCCAGTAACATATACACCAAAAATTTGAGTAATGGTAATCTAATGAAGAATTTTGTAAAGCAAGTAGCAAAATATGGTAGAACACCAGATTTGTGAGGCTAGTAATGACTTAGAGCAGACAAATGTTATACTTGAGCAATGAAGAGTATTATTTGGCTGGTGGGTGATTTTTTAATTTCATCTACAATTGTTTTCTAGGAAGTTCGTCTTAAAGCTTTAATACCTATTACAAAACCTCTGCATAACATTTACAGATTATTGGAAATGTTATATTGTTGTGTTAATGTTTTTCATGTACTGTTTTATCTATTAGGATGGATAATGAAAATACCAAGTTCAGTACAAGTGCAAGACTAAAAAGGAAACAAATAATCCAACAGAAGAGGATGAATGCTACGTGCATACAACAAAAGCACCCTGAAAAGAAAAGAAGAAATTGTACACCATTAGCTGATGTAACAAGTTGTTTTCTGAATGAAGAAATGTCTCATAAGGAATTACCAATGAAAGGTCCACAACCTACTTTCGTGAATGAGCAAAGAGATATTGCTGGAAGCAGAAGAAAGCAACAAAATCTTCTTCGGAGGTTTGAAGCCACTGTTAATATGGTCACAATAACCAATGATTCCAACATGCCAACTTAATCAGTGCAGTTAGAAGATATTGATGAACTAGAGTTAGACCGAGATAATTCATATTCATCTAATTTCCATGTACAAGGTAAAAGTAAGTTATAATAAGGAAATGAATATTGATATACTTTGTCAAATATTAAAATTATATCAGTATGATTACAATTGTATTAGATGAATACTTATTTTGCAAACAATCATGCAAAGTATGATATGAACTACGAATTCCTCAATCACAAAGAAAGATAAGGCTTCTAAAAACAATTATTGTAATATATTTTTACAATCATCTATGATAATATAAACTCACTAAGGTATTCATTTACGAGTTGTATGCAAATATAGGGGATCCAATCTATATTTGTCAGCATTGCAAAGGTCATATGTGGTATCAAGAACGTATTGACAAAACTCATCGAAGTATTAATCCCAACTTTCAACTGTGTTGTGGTAATGGAAAAGTGCA